>OKSC01000194.1_pt1 | contig 74013 bp, 66 predicted proteins | sample 1601161 | NCBI WGS metagenome assembly OKSC01 (sample SAMEA3541552, study PRJEB24748) | human gut metagenome | biome: human gut; feature: human-associated habitat; material: faeces | place: China | collected 2012 | reverse complement strand
AATGAACATTCCCAACGAACCGGCACTGCCCATCCCGGCCGTCACCGTCAACACCGGAAAATGCGTGTTCGTGAGCTGCACGACCGACGGCAGAAAAAAGCGAGTGTCCTCACAGCTTCTCAAATGCTGTAAGAACACTCGCCATGGTGCGGGAAACAGGACTTGAACCTGCATGAAGTTGCCCCCATACGGACCTGAACCGTACGCGTCTGCCAATTCCGCCATTCCCGCAAAATAAAAAAAATGGTGGACGGGGATGGATTCGAACCATCGTAGTCTGTGACAACGGATTTACAGTCCGCTCCCTTTGGCCGCTCGGGAACCCGTCCATATAAGTTGCAAATTGGTGGAGCTGGTGATGGGACTCGAACCCGCAACCTGCTGATTACAAATCAGCTGCTCTGCCAATTGAGCTACACCAGCATAAGGATGTATCGGCAACGCATTTTTACTGAAAAAAATGGCGATCCGAAGGGGGCTCGAACCCCTGACCTCCAGCGTGACAGGCTGGCATTCTAACCAACTGAACTACCGGACCGCAGTGTATGCCTTGGTGGGCCTTCAGGGACTCGAACCCCGGACCAATCGGTTATGAGCCGACCGCTCTAACCAACTGAGCTAAAGGCCCTCTCAAAAAGAGTGGTGACCCCTAGGAGACTCGAACTCCTGTTACCGCCGTGAAAGGGCGGTGTCTTAGACCGCTTGACCAAGGGGCCACAAAAAACTGGTCGGGGTGAAGGGATTTGAACCCTTGGCCCCATGCTCCCAAAGCACGTACGCTACCGAACTGCGCCACACCCCGTTGAGCTCACTTTTTGCAACGGTGTGTATTATACAGCTATGCGCCTCGTTTGTCAACACTTTTTTTCAATTTTTTTGATATATTTTTTAGTATTCAATTTTGGTTTCTTATTTTTATTTATTTTATTTAACATTTCGATTTTCGTTTTTATGCATGATTTGTTAAAAAACAGGGCTGTTCAATGCCGAAATGCATCAAACAACCCATTATCAGTGTTAAATATATTCAATATAATCCGTTTATTCGATGAAATCAAACTCCCATTCACCCATGCGCACAATACTTTCGTTGCCCGCTCCGGCCTCGCGGAGAGCATCAATTATGCCTTCAGCCTTCAACATACGCTGGAAACGCCGCATAGATTCCTCGTCATCGGCATCCGTCGTGTCCAAAATATATTCAACGGTTCCGCCCGTTACGGTGTAGACCTCACCTTCCCTGCTGATTGCAAAGCCGCGTTCGTACTGCGGGGTTTCAATTATATCATCCTCAGCAAACTCTCTTGTTGCAGGCAGCTCCTTAAGCATTTCAACAATTGCATCAAGCAAAGGCTCAAACCCCTTGCCGGTTGCAGCCGAAACGGGGAAAATACGCGGCAGCTCGTCCTGCCCGCCGTTACCCTGCGCTTTATCCTCCTCAATATGCATTGCAAGCTCTTCCCGGAAAATCTCAAGGTTGTCCTCCGAACCGGTTATATCCATTTTATTTGCAACAATAAGCTCCGGCAGTTCCGCAAGCTTGTCGCTGTAGCGCATCAGCTCACTGCGAATCTGGCAATAATCCTCAAACGGATCACGCCCTTCCGAACCGGAAATATCGAGCACATGCACGAGCATCCGTGTGCGCTCTATGTGACGCAGAAAATCATGCCCAAGTCCTGCGCCGTCCGCTGCGCCTTCGATAAGGCCGGGAATATCAGCAACAACAAATGATGTGTCATAACGCTTTACAACGCCGAGATTCGGTGTCAGCGTCGTGAAGTGATAATTCGCAATTTTCGGCTTTGCGCTTGTGACAACAGAAAGAATGGTGGATTTGCCGACATTCGGAAGGCCGATAAGACCTACATCCGCAATCGTCATCAACTCCAACTCAACCTCATATTCCTTTGTCTTTTGTCCGCCTTGGGCAAAACGCGGAGCCTGCTTTGTCGGCGTTGCAAATTTGGCATTTCCCCTGCCTCCCCTGCCGCCGCGCAGAACAGTACGTTCCCTGCCCGGGCTGTTCATATCCGCAATAATCTTGCCTGACTCGACATCGCGCACACGCGTTCCGACAGGAACCTTGATTACAAGGTTCTCACCGCTTTTGCCGTACTGCATGTTTCCTCTGCCGTTTTCGCCGTTCTGTGCGCGGAAGAATCGTGCAAACTTGAAATCGAGCAGTGTGTTCATGTTTTCATCGGCAAGGAAAACAACATTGCCCCCCCTGCCGCCGTCTCCGCCGTCCGGTCCGCCGTGACTGACGTATTTCTCTCTGTGGAAGCTTGCGCATCCGTCGCCGCCGTTGCCTGCTTTTATAATTATCCTCGCCTTATCAACAAATTGCATTTTATCTGTTCTCCTTGTGGTATTTACATAATTCCTTCAGTGTGCATATATCGCATTTCGGTTTTTGCGCAGAGCAAACGCGTCTGCCGTGAAATATCAGCCAATGGTGTGCAATTGACCATTTCTCCTCAGGTATGCATTGCATGAGCTGTTTTTCGGTCGCTTCAACGTTTGCCGCACAGGCAAGTCCCAAACGGTTGCTGACGCGAAACACATGCGTGTCAACAGCAATCGCCGGAACATTAAACGCATTTGAAAGCACGACACTTGCTGTTTTTCGTCCAACACCCGCAAGCGACTGCAAAGCCTCCCTGTCATTCGGCACAACACCGTGATACTTTTCGGTCAAATCGCGGCTGACCGACAGTATGTGTTTTGCTTTTGTGTTAAAAAACCCGCAAGGCTTAATGTATTTTTTCAGTGTTTCTTCATCGGCTGCCGCCATGGACTCCGCATCGGGATAAGCCTTAAAAAGCTGAGCAGTACACTTATTTACCTGCTTGTCCGTACATTGCGCGGAAAGAATGGTCGCAATCAACAACTCAAACGGGTTGCTAAAATTCAATTCGGGCTTTGCATCCGGATGTGCTGCGGCAAGCCCTTCAAGAATTGCCTGCACCTGCTGCGGACTGCACCGAACTGCACATTCGTTTTCATTTCTTTTTTCTTGTTTCATGTTTACACCATTGCACCGATTTTGTTTTGCCGAAAAACTCCCGTAAAAGAGCTTACCGGTTTCGGCCGCACCGACACACGCATAATTTAGCACATTCGGGCGCATTTGTCTATCGCCCGCCCATCATATTCATTATCCGGGAAATATCGCCTTTTCCGCTCTTCATAATATTCTGCATTCCCATAAGCATTTGAATAAGCTGCATCTGTTGTCCTCCTGCTGCGCCGAACGGATTCATGCCGCCGAACGGATTCATGCCGTTCATTGCCGCACCCGAATTCATGCTTCCCATGTTTCCGTTCACCGCACCGCCTGCGCTGCCGAAACTGCCGAACGGGTTCATAAATCCGTTCATGCCGCCGGAATTCACATTCCCCGATGCACTTTCCCCGCGGTTCATCCTTGAAGCTTGTCTTGATGTCTGTTCGTTTCGAAGCAAAACAATCGAATCATAGTCCAATCCGAACCCTGCACATACGCCTTTCAGCTCATTCGGTGCAACAAAGGGAACCATTGCGGCAAGGAAGGCTCGAAGCTGCTCAATGCCCTGCTCCTCCCGAATTCGTCTTGCGATTCGCAGGAACGGCGAAGCTTCACCTCCCTGCGGACGTTTTGCTGCGTTCCCGTTCGGAACGAATTGTCTCTGTCTTGTCGGCACACGCTGCATGAATAAAACCTCGCTTCCCGGTGTTTTCTGCAATTAATCGGAATTAAACCGCCGAACACATCCTTCGGAATACATTCTATTCACAAACCTGTCTGCATGTGCATATTATTTATTGAGAGCAAGCGGTGCGGTGCGTTTCAGTGCGTATTAAGTATGCTGATGCACTTCATGCCGTCTTTCTCAACATCACAAGTTGCAACGGAGGTTTCGCAATGGCAAAAAGTCTGAAAAAATCAGCAAAAAGAGCAGCCGACGACAGGCAGCAGGATCCGTCCGCTGCCAACATTGACCCGCGCACTGAAACGGATATCGGCAGACTGGTGGACAAATACAAAAATCGAAGCGAAAGTTCGCTTATGGATGAGCTGCTCCGCGTCACAGAGCAGCAGAAGCAGGACGGAACTCTCGATTCGGCAGGGATACAGGCTGTCGCAAACAGCATTTTGCCGATACTGAACGCCGAACAGGCAAAGAAGCTGAACGCGATCCTCAGCAAAATCACATAAAAACCGCTTTATTAGTTCCGAACACCGGAATTCGCCGAACAATTCGGTTTTACGCAGGAAAAAGCTTCAGCTAAATCCTATCGCAAAACTCAAATCGGATTTTTCTCGGCATTGTTTTTCGCGGAGCTGTCTGTTTTTTTCAGTTCCGCAACCGTATTATCCATAAGAACCATAACCATGGGCTGCCCCCTGCCCGCACGCGGTTCAATTCGAACTTCCTCCGTGTTGAACACGGTTTGCGTTCCGTCTTTTTGAACTGCTGCAAGGTCAAGCGGATCGGTAACATGCATTACGGCGGCAATACGCGTTCCGTTTGAGCCGTTTTTCTTAAAGCCGAAGCATTGCAGTCCCTTGCCGTTCCTGCCCTGAATTTCGTGGTCGAATATGAAACTGCGCTTCATGTAACCTCGGTCGGTAGCAACAAGCAGCTCACCTTCTTCCGGAACATGCCCTGCAAAGATAACACCGTCTCCGTCATCAAGCTTTATGCATTTCACACCTGCACTTGCGCGGCCTGTGACGGGAACCGTGTCGGAAGCAAAACGAATGCTCATCCCTCCCTCCGTCACAAGCAGGATGCTGCTGTCGGCCGTTGTTTCGCGCATGTATTCGACACGCACCAACCCGTCGCCCTCCTTCAGGTTGACGGCGGCAATGCGTTTCATCTTTGTTATGTATTCGGAAGCCTCGGTGCATTTGACCAGTCCGCCACGGGTATAGAAGAACACCTTGCCGACAGAAAAATCCTCATCGCATATCGCGAGAAGCTTTTCGTCCTGCTCAAGTTCGAAAACTGCGGAAAGGTTTGTCGGCTTTGCCTGCGGCTTGGTTTCGGGAATATCTTCAACGCGCAGCGTTAAGCATGCACCATGCGACGTGAACAGGCGCAAAACGCCGTCCGTTGAAGTATCAAAAGTTCGTATCGGCTGCTCCTTTGCGATAAAATCCGCCGCTGCAAGTTTCGGAGGCAGCCTGCGCAGTTTGTTATCGGGAAGAAACATCACAAAAGCGGGTTCCGCAGCCGCTTTTTCTTCGGTTTCGTCGTCATTCGGCTGAACTGCATCTATAAGCTTAGTGCGTCTCGGGGAAGCCAGCAGCTCCCGAACTTCCGTCAGTTCATCAATGATGAGTTTATCCAACTTTGATTTTGACTCAAGTATACCCTTCAGCCGCTTTATTTCCTTGCTGAGCCTGTCGAATTCGCGTTCAATCTCAAGCTGCTCAAGGTTGGTGAGCCTTTGCAGACGCAAATCGAGTATCGCATCCGCTTGGACCGCCGTTAAATCAAACCGCTCCATCAAGCCTTGTTTGGCAGCTTTCGGAGATTTCGACGCACGAATCAGCGCAATTACTTCATCAATATTCAAAAGCGCAATGATAAGCCCCTGCAAGACATGGGCGCGGCGTTCGGCGGCGTCAAGTTCGTATCTGCTGCGGCGTGTTACAACGTTCTCGCGGTGTTTAATGTAATAATCCAACACATCCGAAAGCCCGAGAAGTTTGGGCTTTCCGTCCGCAATGGCAACCATAATAACGCTTACGGTTTTTTGCAGATCGGAGTATTTAAACAGAGCATTCAACACTTTCTGCGGATCGAAATCCTTTTTGACTTCTATAACGGCGCGAACGCCTGTTCTGTCGGACTCGTCCCTTATATCGCTGATGCCGGCAAATACCGATTTGCTTTTTTGCTGAACGAGCGCAAGCACCTTCTCAAGCGCGGCAGCCTTATTGACCTGATACGGAAACTCTGTTATTACTATATTGGTTTTTCCGTTTTTGAGCGGTTCAAAATGTGTTTTTGCGCGATTGATGAGCTTTCCCCTGCCCGTTTCATATGCCGTGCGAATTTCCGCTGTGTTCAAAAGATATCCTCCGACGGGAAAATCCGGACAGGGCAATATCTTCATAAGGTCATCAAGGCTGATTTCGGGGTTTTTAATTTTCGCGATCACGGCATCTATCGCTTCCGTCGGGTTGTGCGGCGGAACGGAAGTCGTCAATCCGACCGCAATGCCGTTTGAGCCGTTAACAAGCAGGTTCGGGAAACAGCCGGGGAGCAAATCCGGTTCTTTAAGTGTGTCGTCAAAGTTCAGGCTGAATTTGACCGTGTCCTTTTCAAGGTCACGAAGCATCCGCATCGCAGCTTCCGTCATTCTCGCCTCGGTGTAACGCATTGCAGCAGCGGGATCGCCGTCCATGCTGCCGAAATTTCCGTGCCCGTCAACAAGAGGTATGCGCATGTTAAAATCCTGCGCCATGCGAACCATCGCGTCGTAAACGGAACTGTCGCCGTGCGGATGATATTTGCCGAGGCAGTCGCCGACGATACGCGCCGATTTTCTGTGCGGCTTATCGGGGGAAAGCCCCAGTTCCATCATTGTGTAAAGAATTCTGCGCTGAACGGGTTTCAATCCGTCCTCAACCCGCGGCAGAGCACGTTCAAGAATTACATGTTCCGCATAAGGCATCATTGAAGAACGCATCACATCGTCCATGCTTTGGACAATTATCGGATTCTTCGGGGTTATATTTTCGTTTTGATTCTTTTTTGCCATTACCTGTTATTTCGTTCCTTTATTGCATCGTAAAAACGCACACAGCAAACGCAAGGTGTGTGCAGCCGCCGGTCAAACCCGCCGCAAATATGTTTAATTCTGCCCGCGAAGGGTTTTTATCATTGCGGCAGGGTCGGAAGCAGAATAAACAGCATTGCCGGCAACGAGCACATTGGCTCCGAATTCGCGGCAGATTTTTGCGGTTTCAGGGTTCACGCCTCCGTCAACTTCAATTTCAACATCCGTAAGGCCGCGCTCATCCAGCATTCTGCGTATGGTTTTTATCTTTTCCGCCGCAGTGCGGATAAATTTCTGCCCGCCGAACCCGGGGTTGACTGTCATAACAAGCACAAGGTCGCAGCTTTCAAGAAGATATTCCGCCATGCAGGGCGGTGTTGCAGGATTAAGTGCAATTCCTGCTTTCATGCCGAGCGAACGAATGAGCTGAAGGGTCCTGTGCGCATGTTTATCCGCTTCAACATGTATCGTTACAATATCCGCACCCGCCTCTTTGAACGGCTGAACCCATTTTGAAGGATTCTCTACCATTAAATGAGCATCAAAAACAAGCTCCGTATGCGGACGCAATGCTTTTGTCATCGGTGCGCCGAAAGTGATATTCGGCACAAACGCACCGTCCATAACATCAAGATGAACATAATCCGCCCCCCAATCGGCAAGCACATCCACCGCGCTGCCGAGTGACGCATAATCCGCCGAAAGTATTGAAGGTGCAATTTTTATCATTTTTCCTGTTCCCCTTTTATTTGTCTTAAGCAGTGTTATATTTTAAAATCTGTTGCGTTTATTTTCTTCCGCCTCTTTAACAAGGTGGACATACCGTTCGTATCTCCCCCGGCTTATGACGTTTTCACCGCCTTTTTTGACGGCACAGCCGGGTTCGGAAACATGGATGCAGCCGTTAAACCTGCATTCCCCGCGCACGGCGCGGAACTCCGGATAGCAATTTTTTATTTCCCGCGGTTCAATTTCGATATTGTCCAGCAAGCTGAACCCCGGAGTGTCCAAAACCGCACCGCTGTTCCCCACAGGGATAAGTTCCGTATGCCGCGTCGTATGCCTTCCGCGCTCCGTCTTTTCCGAAAGCGAACCCACTTTGAGTGCGATACCCGGCAGCAGCGCATTCAGAAGGGAAGATTTCCCGACGGCGGATTGCCCCGCAAGGCAGACAGCAGCATCTTCAAGCTCCGCTTTAAGCTCGGCAATACCCCACCCGCCCGCAGCTGACACTCTGTGAATTCGGTAGCCCGTTCGTTCGTATTCGGCCGCAATGCGCTCCGCCGAACCTTCGGCATCCTCATCGCATTTATTGATGACTATAACAGGGTCTATTTTAAGTTTTTCACAGCAGACAAGGAGCTTGTCCGCCAAAAGCAGATCCGGTTCCGGACGGCTTGCCGCAACAACTATGAGCAATCTGTCAATATTTGCGGCTGCGGGGCGAATAAGCTCGTTTTTTCTCGGAAGCAGGTTCATAAGATATCCGTTGCTTCCTCCGGCGGTGTGGGCCGCATCGCAGAAAGACTCCGAAGCCGTGCGTTCTCTTTTTTCGCGTTCTTCATCATGTGAAAACTCGACAATGTCTCCGACAAGAGGCGTTTTTGCCTGTTTGCGAAAAAGTCCGCGCGCCTTGCAGACGCAGGTTGAGCCGTCATCGGCAAGCACGGTGTAAAACCCACCTATGCCCTTAATGATTCTTCCCTGTTTGGTTACTTTCATACTTTTTGCTCCTGTGCAGTGCATGTTCGAATCGGGTCGCCCTCCGCATCGGCAGAGTGCGCGCTTTCGTTCCGAATTGCACCGCCTACGTCTTATTCAAACCTGACGGGCATATGTTTGATTTCCGTTCCGTTCATATAGATTATGCAGTCAAACAGGCCTTCCGCAATAAAACCCGCATCAAAGCTCAGGCTGTGCAGTCCGGCACCGAGAATCTGCTCGTAAACCACGAATCTGCTTCCGCCGTTTTCGGAAGGTCCGATGTTTGAAATCAGAACCACAGTAAACGTCGAATCGGCTGCATCGGCGAGAACATCCGTTGACATATGAGCAAATGTTGACTTTTTTATTTGCTCTCCGAGATAAACATCAACATGAACCGACCCGGGTAAAACGGGGATCCCCGCATTCGGGTTCTGTGCCGCAGCCAACACGTTTGACGATTGAACCGCAACGGTGTTTACATTTGAATCGCGATAATCCTCCGCAAACCTGAAACAGTAATCGCTTATGCCGTATGCAGCGAGTACCGCTGCTATTTCCTCAAGGCTGTCGTAATCGGACAATTCCGGCATCGGCAGCATTGTTTCCCCCGAAACGCCGCTTATCCGAACATCAATTGTTTCCTCGCCGGGCAAAATTTCGCTTCCGTTCGGCACCGATTGCCAGATTATTGTTCCGGGTTCGGCATCATTGGGCTCGTATTCCACGGATTCAATATACATTCCTATCTCGCTCAGCAGCAATGACGCTTCGTCAAGTTTTTTTCCGGTTAAATCCGGCATTGGTACGGTTTCCTGCGGAGGTCCGCTGCTCAGCCAAACATCAACATAACCGTTTTTGTCGTGCGCCGCACCGCTTACGGGCGATTGATGGCAAACGGTTCCCTCCGGATAGTCCGCACTTGCTTCCGTTCCCGCAACCCGAATCCTGAATTCCCTGTTTTTAAGCACCCTCTCCGCCTCTGCACTTGTTTCACCGAGCACGTCCGGCACACGGGACAGCTTATCGTTGCCCGCACCGCCGTACATGTAAACATACCACAACACGAACATTCCGACTATGAATGCAACCATCAGCGATACGGGAAGCACAACATGCCAAAGCTTTGCCCGCCTCCCATGTTTTTCGGTCTTTTGCGCATTGCGGTTCGCATTCCGAACCGCGTTCTTCAGCAGAATATGCTTTTTGGGCTGAGCCATTGCGCGTTCCAGATCCTGCCGCATCTCTGCTGCCGAGCTGTATCGCTCCTCTCTTTTTTTTGCCGTTGCTTTAAGCACAACATCGCTTACAGCCGGAGGTATTGCCGAATCAAATTCTGTCGGTGCGGGAACGGTATCGTTTATATGCCGCAGTGCAACCTGCACGGGATTTTCCCCTTCGTAAGGCGGTTTCCCCACAAGCATTTCAAAAAGCATTATTCCCACGGAATATATATCGCTTTCCGTTCCGACTTCCTCGCCCTTCGCCTGTTCCGGGGAAATATAATGGACCGAACCCACAACGTTTTTCCCGTCGAACGTTTTTGTTGTTGCATCGGCATCCTTGGCAATGCCGAAATCTGTGAGTTTTATCTCTCCCGTTGTTGAAATCAGTACGTTCTGCGGCTTTACATCGCGATGAATATATCCGGCGTTATGTGCGCACTCAAGTGCGTCAAGAATCTTTTCTGCAATTCCGACGGCAGTTTTCACATCAAGCTTTTTCTTTGCGGAAAGATACTCTTTCAGTGTGCATCCTTTCACAAACTCCATAACGATAAAGCTTCTTGAATCGTATGTTCCGTAATCGTAAGCGCGCACGATATTGGCGTTTTTCAGCGACAGCACCGCCTGCGCTTCGCGTTCGAATCTGCGCACATATTTCGGATCCCTGCAATAGTCTTTTTTAATAACTTTCAATGCAACGGTTCTGTCGGTCTTTAAGTCATGGGCTTTATACACATCCGCCATGCCGCCGCTGCCCGCTTCGCATTCAATGCGATATCTTCCGTTTATCAGTTCACCTATCATGCGCCAATCCCCCCGGCATTTTTAACAAGCACAACGGTCACATTATCCGATGAACCCGCTGCAAGTGCAGCGTCCGTCAGTCTGTCGCACGCCGTCAACAGATTGCTTTCGCTGCTCAGTATCTCCTCCGCCAATCGGATATTCATGCTTCCGTGCAGACCGTCGCTGCAAAGCATGATTATGTCCCCGTCTTTCCATTCAACAATCCCCGTATCGGCCTTTATAAACGGACTTGTTCCGACTGCACGCATAAGGATGTTTTTCTGCGGGTGCGTCTCCGCCTGTTCCCGAGTTATGACTCCGGAACGCACAAGTTCTTCAACGAACGAATGATCCCGAGTGATAAGCTTCAAACTTTCGCCGTTAAAAAGATAAAGTCGGCTGTCGCCCACGTTTGCAAAGGTGAACCTTTGCGGGCGAACATATGCCATAACGACCGTTGTTCCCATTCCCGCGCAGCTTTCATCCTGCTGCGCTGCATCAAAAATCTGTTTATTGGCATATGAAATTGCATGCTGCAAAAGCATTCTTGTGTTTGTTATTGTGCTTGTTTCGACGTATTTCACAATCGACTCAACCGCAATGCAGCTCGCGATATTTCCCGCGCGGTGTCCGCCCATGCCGTCGGCAACGACCGCTATCGGTTTTTCGTTTTCGGCGGGTATGCTGCAATAGTCCTCATTCGCACTTCGCCGCCCCGTTTCAGTTCTGTAAGCATAAATCATCTGACTTTCCTCGTTGAATGTTTCGTCGGTTATTCCGACAAGCACATTTGTTCGCTCAACCGGTTCCGAGTTTGTTATAATAAACCGATTGCGGCCGGAATCAAATCTATTCTTGTTCGGGTTTGCTTATCAGCCCGTCCTGACCGATATGCTTGCTTCGGAGCTGTCCGCATGCACCGTCAATATCGGTACCCAATTCGCGCCGAACCGTTGCGGAAACATGCCTCTTTTCAAGCCACTCCGCAAATTTGTATGCATATGCACGGCTGACCCCGTTAAGGCTGCGTTCCTTGACGGAATTCAGCGGAATAAGATTCACATGGCAATTTATGCCGCGAAGCTTTGATGCAAGCTCAGCTGCGCATTCTTCGGATGAGTTCACGTCCGCAACCAATGCATATTCAAAAATCACCCTTCGTCCCGTCACGTCCGCATAGTGTTTTGCAGCAGGTATCAGCTCCTCCATTCGATAGCTCCGATTCACCGGCATAAGTCTGTCTCTGATATCGTTGTTCGGCGCATGAAGCGAAATGCAAAGCGTTACATGCGGCGCATCCTCGATGAGTTTATAGATTTTCGGTACAAGGCCGCATGTTGAAAGCGAAATATTCCGCGGACTGATTCCGAGTCCGTCCGCCGCCGCTGCACGCTTCAGAAACCTGACGGTGTTATCGTAATTGTCGAGAGGTTCTCCGCAGCCCATCATTACAATATTTGTGACAGTTCGTTTTTTGTCGTCAGTGTGCGGGAAAGCGCGTTCAACAGCGGTTATTTCCGAAAGCATTTCCCCCGCCGTAAGATCTCGAACCTTGCCGTTCAGTGTTGACGCACAGAAAGCACAGCCCATGCGGCAGCCCGCCTGGGTTGAAATACAGAGTGTGTTTCCGTACGAGTATCGCATCAAAACACCCTCAACAACGTTGCCGTCCTCGGTTTCGTAAAGCATTTTTGCGGTATCGTCTTTTTTTGATTGTTTGCATTCAATGATGCCGACGCCGCCGAAAGGGAAGGCGGAAAGCTTTTCGCGCAGCGTTTTCGGGATATTCAGCATTTCTTTGGGCGGCACACCTTTTGCAAGCCATTTCATGACCTGCGATGTGCGGAATTTCGGTTCGTGCAGTTCCTCAAGCAGCAAGCCGAGTTCCTCTGTTGTAATTGATGCAAGCTCGTTCATTTTTCTCTCTTTTCGTTTTTGCCTTTCGGCTTATCTTTTTGCGTTCCGATACGTTCAAACGATACGGATGTCAAATTTCATATCACGTCAGGATTCCGATTTTGCATTCCGCGTTTCTGCCCCTGATTTTACCGCCGCAGCGATAAAGAACCCATCCATTCCGTCAAGGTTCGGAAACAGCTGAAGCATTCCGTCCGCCGAGCGTCGGCGAATATCCTCATTCTGCCGCAGCTTATTCGAATCGACACAGTCAAACGGAGAAACGGCAGTGAATTCCGTATGATTCATCAGAAAACTTTGCACCGTATCCGCATTCTCGCGTTTTGAAACGGTGCATGTCGAATACACAAGCCTTCCGCCCGGTTTTACGCAGCGGCAGCAAGCCTCAAGGATTTTTTGCTGTAGGGAAGCTAATTCGCAAACATTGTTTTCCGTTCGATTGAGATAGGCATCGGGCTTCGTCCCTCCGCCCATGCCCGAGCACGGCGCATCAACAAGCACAACATCGAACGCATTTTCAAATTCGGGATTGAACTCCGCCGCATCCGCACATATGCATTCCGCAATTGAAACGCCGAGTCTTTTGAGTGTCGCTTCCGTCAATTTCACGCGGTGCGGATGAAACTCCTCTGCAACAATATGTCCGTTGTTCTTCATCAGTGACGCAAGGCAGGCGGTTTTTCCGCCCGGTGCTGAGCAGGCGTCAAGAATCTTCATCCCGGATTCCGCGCCGCAGGCAAGGCAGCAAAGCATCGCGCTCTCGCTTTGAATTGCAATTTTGCCTTCGTTAAACAATGCACTCCCGCTGATATTCAATTCGCCGGACTTCGTGATTACGAGTGCATCCTTTACATATTTTCCGCGACGATATTCAATGCCGAGCCTGTCCAATTCCGTGCAAAGCTGTTCGGTCGTGAAAGGATACTGTGCTCTCACCGTGAAGTTGTGCACGCGCGATGCAAGCATTTCCTCGGTAAAAGCAAACCCGTATTCCCCGATGTATTCACGAGCCATAAATTCCGGCACTCCGTAAAGAACATGCAGTTTTTTCGCCGATTCGGACGGAAGTTCGGGCAGACTGCCGGAATTTTTGCCGCGTGCAATGCTGCGCAGAACGCCGTTGACATAGCCGGACAGACCACCTTTGCCGATGCTTCGTATAAGTTCCACGCTCTCACTGCAAACAACATGATCCGGTGTATTCATAAAAAGCATTTCCGCAATGCCCATCTGAAGCACGATCCGCACGCTTCCGTGAATGCGTCCCTTTGCGTAATGAGCAATCAGGTAATCGGCGTAGCTGCAATGTTCGACAGTGCAGTAAACAAGTGCCGTTATCCGCGCAGCATGGTTATGCTCCGTGTTTTTCAGTGCTTCCTTCAGCGCAAGGTTTGAATATGCTCCTTCCCGCATGATAAGGTTCAGAACATCATATGCCTGTTTCCGTGTGCTGCATATCGTTTTTTGTGTCATTGTAATTTCCTTTGCGCGGGTATTTTGGGGCAGTTTCGCACTTTTGCTCTATTCGGCATCGGTTCAACCGTTAAAAATGCAGCCGAGCATTTTTTTCGAGTTAAGCGCAGCTTTTGCATTCATGTGCTTTGAATTCGGAAACTGCAATTCCGTGATTTCCGTCACACCGTCCCCTGTCCGAACGAAAAGACCCCTTTTCGAATCGGCAATGACGCATTCACCGCATACCGATGCATTTTGCAGAATTTGATTCTGCTTCTCATCGGGAACAAGCCGTGTTGAAATTATTTTGATTTTCTGCCCCGAGAGCATCGCAAATGCGCACGGCTCCGGATTAAGCCCGCGAACAAGGTCGTGAATGCGTTGTGAAGATTTTGAAAAGTCTATGCATGCATCCTCTTTTTTAATTTTTGCGCATTTTGTTGCAAGCGCATCATCCTGTTTTGTTCGCGGCAGCGTTCCGTCAGCGAGTCTTTCAATCGTTTCGCGCAGAGTTTCCGCACCGATAACGGCAAGACGGGAATAAAGCTCGCCGTACGTTTCGTTCTCTCCGATTTTTGTTTCATGCTGCAGCAGCATATCTCCCGTATCCATGCCGATATCGGTCAGCATCGTTGTGACACCCGTTACCTTTTCGCCGTTGATGATTGCAGACTGCACCGGGGAAGCTCCGCGATACTTCGGCAGAAGACTGCCATGAACGTTTATGCATCCGCATTTCGGAATTTCAAGGTTTTCCCGTGAGAGTATCTGTCCGAATGCAGCCGTGACCATAAGTTCCGGCGCAAAATCCTTCAGCGCACGGACGCCCTCTTCGTTTTTTATCCGTTCGAACTGGTGCACTGCAATCCCCGCTTCAAGTGCAGCAGCCTTCACAGGCGGCATTGCAAGCCCGTGCCCTCTGTCGCGCGGTCTGTCCGGCTGAGTGAAAACTTCGATTTCGTGCCCCTGTTCAATGAGCATTTTGAGTGAAGGAACAGCAAATTCCGGCGTTCCCAGGAAAGCGATTCTCATATTGTTATTGTTCCTTATCTTTATAAAATCCGAGATAGGAATCAGCACCGCTCTTTCGCGGACGCTGTTTTATTCCTGCTCCTCCGCCTGTCCCGCGTCAAACCCTTCGGGCGGTTCCGTCACTTTTTCAAGGTAGACATGCCCGTCCAGATGATCGCATTCATGCATTATGCAGCGCGCAAGCAAACCCTCCGCCTCGTATTCAATAAGGCTGCCGTCACGATCATAGGCGCGCATCACAACATGGTTCGGGCGGACTACATAACCCGATTTCCCGGGGAACGACAAACAACCTTCCAAATCACCCTGCTCTCCCGAAGCGCTGATGATAACGGGATTGATGGCTTCAATTAATCCGTCACCGCAATCCATTACAACAACGCGACGCAAAATGCCGACCTGCGGCGCCGCAAGCCCGACTCCCTCCGCATTATACATAGTCTCCGCCATGTCATCCAGCAAGTCATAGAGTCGTTTGTTGAAATGCTCCACAGGCCTGCAAACTTTGTATAAACACTCCGCATCATCGGTAAAAATCTTTCGTATAGCCATTGAAATCCGAACCGTCCTTTCAAGCCGCGCACTGCACCGTTTCAGCGATAAGTCTTTTTCCGCATAGTTGAAACGGACATACTGCACTCATGTTATCATTGGGTATTATAACATGGATCGCGGCTTATTAAAAGGATTTTTTCGTTCCTATGACAGTTGTATCCCTCTCACGGTTCAATCCGACTCACTTAAAATAATCGAAACATCCGAATGATATGTATTCGAAAAATATGTTAAACGGTGTATACTGCTTTTCAACATTCTGTCTTATACTCATGATTTCATTGCTTGCTTTACCGCATAACGCGGCGTCAGGGTCAAGGGGTAAACAGAAAAAAATTGACAACAACGTTCACGGCATGTTAAAGTAGGCTGAATAAACAGTAAGAGGTTCAAAATGAAAAAGATTATTGTCATCGGATGCATGGGCAGCGGAAAAAGCACCTTTGCCGAAAAGCTGCACCGCAAAACAAAAATACCGCTGTTTCACCTTGATAATATATGGTGGAAAGCGGACAGAACTCACATCTCACGCGAAGAGTTCGATTCGGAGCTGAACCGTATAATGCAGGGTGACTCATGGATAATTGACGGGGACTACAATCGAACTTATGCTGTACGTTTTGAAAAATGCGATACCGTGATTTTTCTTGATTACAGTGAGAAACAGTGCATGGAGGGCATTCGTTCACGGGTCGGAAAGGTTCGCGCGGATATGCCGTGGGTCGAAAACGAGCTCAGCGCGGAGCTTGTTGAGCTTGTGAAAAGGTACAGAGTTCAAACCCGTCCCAAGGTACTTGAGCTTATTGCCGCACATAGGGATGTCGAATGCCGCATCTTCAACCGCCGCGAACAGGCAGATGCATGGCTTCGGTCTTTGCCGCCGCAGCTTTAATCCACTTTTCGGAGCGCATGTTGTTTCCGCAGCAGAGTACTTGACTGTTAAATACAGCGTTTGATATAATAAAACACGCAGAAAATGTCTTTCGGCACAGCTCTGCGCAGAAAAGAACTGTTAGGAGAATTATGGTTACAGCAGAAAAAAGCAGAATAGACTGCAGGCACATTGATGTTCTTGACGGAATTCGGGCTGTCAGCGTTATAATTGTTTTGATTTTCCATTTTTGGCAGCAAACATGGATTTTTCCCGTAATTAAAACGCCGTGGCTCGCCTCCGTCGGAATAACCAAAATAGATTTTTCAAATTTCGCAACAGTCGGATATCTTTTTGTGGATATGATGGTTCTTATCAGCGGTTTCCTGCTGTTTTTGCCGCTGATGCGCAGCATTATTCTCGGCGAAGAGATGTCAAGTTGGAAAAACTACGCGCGCAGACGCATTGCGCGAATCGTGCCGAGCTATTATTTTGCCGTGCTGCTGCTTTTCTTTGCCTCCGCACTTCCTACCGGGGCATATGCAACAACGGCGGACGCCTTAAAGGATCTTTTTGCCCACCTGACCTTTACCCAAACGCTTTGGGTCAACACATATATTGCAACTCCGCTGGATGTTGTGCTGTGGACGGTTGCAATCGAGGTTTGGTTTTATGTTCTTTTTCCGTTCGTTGCCGAATTCATCAAAGGACCGCGGAACAAAAACCGGCAGAGTTTCACCCCCGCATACGGAATCTTCTTCATTTTTGCCGTTTTTAACATAATTAATTATGTCTATACCGAAAACTTTGTTCTTAAGGGCAATGTATATCTTGCAATGCGCATAAACCAGTTCCCTGCGTTTCTCGGAGTTTATTCAATCGGAATGCTCGGAGCGTCGGCTTTTGTTTTGATTGCAAAAAATTGCAGACGCAGCAGAATTTTTAATGCGGTAAACACCCTTTTCTCTGTTTGCAGCATTTTGCTTATCGTTTACTTGATTAATGATTGCGTCGCCACGCAGGAACGGCAGGTTTGGCAGGTTACGGAACGTTCAAAGCTTGCCTTTGTGTTCATGACATTTATTATCACCACTGCACTGTCAAGCAAATGGTATCGCTGGCTGTTCTCAAACAAGTTCATGCGTTTTCTTTCAGGAATATCCTACAATTTGTATATTTGGCATCAATGGCTTGCCGTTCAGTGCAAAAACACTTGGCGCATTCCGAAATGGTCGGGAGAAATTCCTCCGAACATGCTGAATATCACCTACTGGATGAACAGATATGCTGTTGTAATAACAGTGTTCGCATTTGCGGCAGCAATACTGGCAACTTATTTAATTGAAAAGCCTTTTGCAAACCTGATTATGGGCCGTCCCGTGTTTCCGCTTTTTGCAAAGAAGCACCTGAAAACCGCCAATTCGGCTGACGAAGAATGCATCAGCGAAGAAGAGTCCGCTCCGCTCTCCGCTGAGGTTGATTCGTTCGCCGATACCGTCGATTCCGATGAGCCGACCGAGGATGCCGCCGCAAATCCCTGGGGCGAACAGGAAACCTACCGAAACGATTCGGATTGTGATTGATTTGTGCGAAAATCTGCTTTTCGTTCTGTATTTGAGCAAAACGGACCGCCGCAAAAGATAATTCATAATGCAGTAGTCCGTTGCTTATTGGGCAGATAAGTTGCTTAATCGAATCGCTGTTTGCAATCTGAGAACGAACGGAAATGGCTATTTCATATAACAAGCTCTGGAAACTGCTCATCGATAAAAAGACGAGCAAGGCTGACTTATGCAAAGCGGCAGGCATCGCGCCGAACACCATGACCGGCTGCGGCGGGATGAGGAAGTTACACTGTCCGTGCTCAATAGAATCTGCGTTGCGTTAGATGTCAATATCGGGGATATGATGGAGTTTGTGCCGGAGGAGAAATAAATGGGAACCATAAAATATAACAAACTGGTCAGGGATCGTATACCAGATATTATCGAGGAGTCTGGAAAAGCCTGCGTAACTGAAATCCTCTCGGATGAGGAATACCTCTGCATGGTAGATGCAAAGCTGGACGAGGAATTGGCTGAATACCACAAGGACCAGAATATCGAAGAATTGGCAGATCTGATGGAAGTGATCCGTGCAGCAGCGGTTGCACGCGGCTATACCATTGAGCAATTGGAGAAAGTCAGAGCGAAAAAGACCGAAAAGCGTGGCGCATTCCAGAAGAAAATACTGTTGGTAGAAGTAAAGGAGGATTGAACATGGACATCGAACGCGCAAAGGAATTGCTCACAGTGCTCTCGGATGGTGTCAATCCTATTACTGGTGAAGTACTGTCGGAAGACGACAGCTGCAATCAGGTTGAGATCGTTCGGGCATTGAATACTGTTTTAAGGTTTCTCGAAGGTCAGCCCAAAATTGCCGTTAAAGAATCACCCGAAAATGCAGGAAAACCTTGGACAAATGAGGATGAAGAAGTCCTTGGACGTATGTTTGACGCAGGATATACAAGAAAAGAAATCTACAATCATTTCAAGCGTTCCCCCGGAGCAATCGCAGCGAGGCTCGTAAAGATGGGCAAAATCAACGCACGTGACGAGTTTGGAAAAAAATGAGGTGAATGAGATGCCGACCTATCATTCTGCTTCCGGCAGTGTTGCGGAAGACCTGTTTATAGAGCTGTTCAGCGAGACCTTCGGTGCAGAGAAGGCCGGATACCTCTATTCTCAATATCATTTCTATGATATCTATCAAAACAGCCGCTACGCCGACTTTGTGTTGGAGAACGGTGCTCACCGAGTGGCAATTGAAATTGACGATGAGACATCGCACAATAAAAGCCTTGTTGCCTCCAATAAATTCTATGATGATCTATTGAAGCAAAACAGCATGGTACACCTGGGGTGGGACGTGTACCGCTGGGCGGTGCGCCAGATGCAGATTCAACCAGAAGCCGTCAAGGACGAGCTACGGGTTTTTCTGGGCAGTCATCCGCAGTTCAAGGAAATTGAGGACTACCTTCCGCAACAACGCGGTAAAGCTTTGGATGGTACCAGTTTGGAGCTGAAGGAGCATCAGAAAGCTGCTCTGAACGCACTGCGGACGATGCGAGAGAATCGTGAAACCATCGCGCTTTTGTATCATGCTACCGGTACGGGTAAGACAGTTACCGCGGTTACGGATGCTCGGAGCTGTGGCGGAAGAGTGCTGTTTCTTGCTCACACGCAAGAGCTGATCAATCAGGCCGCTGAGGCCTTCCGGAAGCTGTGGCCAAGTGTTACCGTTGGCAGATATATGGAGACAATGAAGCAGCCCAATGCACATGTGGTCTGTGGCAGTATACAGAGCATTGCCCTGCACTTAGACCAATTTAAGGACAATGACTTCGACTATCTTATTGTAGATGAAGCACATCACGCTACCGCAGATACATATCAAAAAGTTTTGGCCTATTTCAAACCATCTTTCACGCTTGGCTTAACGGCCACACCGGAGCGAACCGATGACAACAAGATGATCTTGGACATCTTTAAGAAAACGGCGCATAAGTTGGATATCCAAACCGCTGTGGAGATTGGTGAACTGGTGCCAATTCGGTGTATTCGAATTCATACCAATATCGACTTGACCAAAGTTCGGTTTAATAGCATCCAATATAATATCCGCGATTTGGAGAGTAAGATTTATGTTCCGGAGCGAAATCGCTTGATTGTGGATACATGGCTCCAATATGTGCGCAACAAACGCACCGTGGTTTTCTGTGCCTCGGTGAAGCACGCAGAGCAAATTGCTGAGCTGTTTCGGGAAGCCGGTATCCATGCGTCTTCTGTGTCCGGCAGCATGAAGCAGTCGGAACGCAAAGAGTTTCAAGACAAGTTTATTGATCGAGAAATTCAAGTGCTATGCGCGTGTGATTTGCTCAACGAGGGCTGGGACTGCCCTGAGATAGAGGTTCTGTTCATGGCTCGTCCTACCATGTCGAAAGTGCTTTATACGCAGCAGCTTGGCAGAGGTATGCGTCTCTATGAAGGAAAAGAGAGTTTGATGGTCTTTGACTTCGTGGACAATGCCAGCCAGTACAATATGCCGCAGTCACTTCACAGACTGTTCAAGTTGAAGGAGTACAAGCCCGGCCAACTGGCGGTTGCTCCCGGTGAACAAAAAGCAGCGGAAGCTGAATTGTACGCAAAAGGCGAAAAACCGGAGGCTTTAATTGATTGGCCTGTAGATGCCACCGATTACGAGCTGGTGGATATCTTCAATTGGCAAGAAGAAGCCGAAGGCATGATCTCTCAAATGGAATTTGTACGCCGTGTGGATGTGCAGACAGAAACGATCGAACGGTATGTCCGCGAGGGGAAACTGGTGCCGGATCTGGTCGTGCCCATGAGCGAGCATCGGACTTTCAAGTATTTCAAGGAAGAGAGCTTACAGAGATATGCCGTGCAGTATGGCTGGAAAATTATCGATGACTCCAACCGCAAGGACATGTTTATGGACATGATTCGACAGATGGATATGAGCTATTCTTATAAGCCGGTGCTAATGAAGGCGATTATGCTCTATGCTGATGAAAAGGGCCGTATTAAGCTGGATGATGTCGTGGCATATTTCAGGTCTTATTATGAAGGCCGTCGTGCTGCGGGACTGCCGGTTGAAAAGAAGAATAGTATTTTTGCCAAGGGTGGTTATACGGATAAAGAAGCCGAGAGAAATATCCTATCTAATCCGTTCAAACGCTTTGAGGATATGCAGATGCTGCGACACACCAAGACGCTGGGCATTGTGCAAGTGGATGAGGCAGTGTGGAAGCATCTGAGCAAAGAGGAAAAAGCTGAGATTGAAAAAATAAGTGACGAGAAGCTGACTCAGTATTTCTCAAGAATCAAATTACTACTATCTGATTAGGAGAAAAAACCATGTTACATCCCGGTCTATACGAACAAGTCATCAATAACGCATTGACCCGCGAGCTTGCGGAAATTCCGGAGGCTCGCAAGTCTGTTGCGCCCATTGACAAGGCGGAAGCCTCCAAGGTGCTGGCGCAGTATCTGGCAGATGTGGTTCAAAAGGGCTTGGATGACGTGCTGGACAACGGCGGGGACATTTCTGCCCAGATCGGGCTGACCAACCAGATCGTTGATCTCATTCAAAATACGACGCAAGAAGCTGACTTTGCCGCGCTGGGCGTTGACCGGCGGGCCGAGCAGCTTTTTGCACTTTTGCGAAAAGCCGATCCGCGGCTTGCCGTGGGAAAAACTGCGGCGGACCGGACAACCCTTCGCAAGTTGCCCGGTTTTGTTCTCGAAACCGGTAGAACGGTTCATTTTTCAGAATAGTTCGACCATTGTATTTATGAAAAGATTACGAGAGTTCATCAGCTGTATTCCGATAACCGGAATGTGTAGGATTCGCCGGGAGTAATGTCATAGATCACAACGGAGTTATCCTTGAACTTATCTCCGGCACTCAAAGAATATTGGATGACATCAGTATGCAGATGTTTGCGCAGGCTGCGAGCATGAAAGCCTTGGCTTTGAGCTTCTTCAAGCCCTTGTAGGCGTCTTTTGAAACCCGAAGACGTTCTTGATTATGTGGAAAACATACTCCACCTTGCTCCGCATACAGGACTTTCAGCCTTCAATGAGCGCATACCGAAATGTGCCGGGACCTTTCTCCCACTTGTTCTTTCGGAACGGTTTTCGGCTGTTGATTCTGAATACATGCTTTAAAAGATGTCCGTCGTTCTTAAAGTCGTCGTGTTCCGCGAAGCGGTCTGCCCGTCTTTTTACTAAAGTAGCATGGCTTTATCAGCGGCGCTATTTCGTTCCATGGCGTTATCTCGTCCATGCAGTCGAGGACTTTCTCACTCTTTGTGAGCCTCTTTCGACAGGAATACTCGCAGTCCGGAAAATTTATCCGACCGGTCATGCCGTTGCGCCCCTTTCCTTGCTGCGGCTACATTATGCCACGTCGCAAGAAAATAGGGGCGTTAATCATTTGCTGCCAAACAATGTCGTTTTCTCGTCTTCGTCTAAACGAGCAAATAGCGATTTTACATGCTGGTCCATATTCACGTTTCTTATATTATCGCTAAGAATGCATTTTTGTAATTTTCGTCATCTGTAACTTCTTTTATTATCTTGATCTGTTTCGGGAAGTTGATTTCAGCGTTCTCGTCGCTGAGTTCAATTTCTGCAATCGCCTTGTCATTCCAGAATGGATAGACATCAATCTCAAAATACTGATTCTTGTACGTAAGACAATAGCGATCCTTCCGAATTTGCCGTCTGGTCGTGTCCGCATTCATCAGAAGCCGCAGATATTCACTTTCGGAAAGTCTGCGCTCAATCTCCACGCGCTTGATATCACTGACCTTGCGCTTGGTAGTTTGGAAATAGATGTAGTGTCCATCAAATCCGCGCTGGCGCACACGAACCTCTTCATCCTTGTCGGATTTCAGATACGTTTGAATGATCTCAATGCGCTGACAATTTGGCATCGATTCAAGCCACTTGACGTCCGGATATTCAATAAGGAACTTACGCTCAATCTCAAGCGGTTCCGGTTCTCCGAGAAAAGAGGATACCTCCGCGATTAAGCGTTTCATCTTATTTTCAAAGTTTGAAGAATTATCAATCACGCGCAGATGTGGATGACCCGTCCATGCAGAAATCAATTTATCGTCAAGAGCGGCTGCCTCCTCGACTGTCTCCGTTCTGGCGGAATTATTGGCTGTCGTATAGAATTCCTCAGCACCCTTTGCAGCCGTCACCAAATGGAACACGGCATCATAATTATCTCTAAGCTCAATCACGTTTGTTCCGAAATATTCAAGCATTTGGGCGAATTCAAGGCCGTCCATATACGCTTTGTTATCCAATGCGCCGCGATCACAGACAATCAATATCTTTGAAGTATCCATTGTTTTGGCTGCCTGCTCAAAGACCTTTTCCTTGTCAAGCTGCAATCGGAGCTGGCATTTCTGGAACTCGCCGCTCGTGCCACATGTCCATGGAGCAACACCTCCTGTAATCAGCTCAGTTGCCGTCTCAGGAACAAACAAAACTGTATAGCCCATTTGGGTAAAGGCATTCTGAATCCAACTCATTGCCGTAGATTTTCCGGCGCACGGGCCGCCCGTGATTACGATCTTTGTTATCTCCACTTTGTTTTCTTCCTCTCTCTTTTTTATCAAATCATCAATGCTAATTCAAAACAGCGCCATAAGTTTTTGAATCGTCTCCACACTCGGTTTTGCTTTGCCGACCTCCCACTTATATACTGCCCTGTTGGTAACGCCAACCTCAGCCGCAAGTTCCGATTGAGATAATCCCGCCCTGCTCCGCAGTTCAAAAATGTAATTTCCGAATTTATAATCGTCCAGCGGCAGCCCTTACCTATATCTACAATTTTACCGATTCCTTGAAAAAGCGCAAGATACCGACTGTCGAATAGCGGTGGAACATATTACTCCGTAAAAAGTTTGATTGCATTGAAGTATTTCTCAACTCTTTTCAACGCTTTCTCTTCTACAGTATCAAGCCGTGAAAGATCACTGTTGTGCTTGAGATCGGCGAGCTTCACATTCTTAGGTAATCACTGATTAACAGCGCACTTTTGCGCTGATATTTCCGCCCGGGTCTTTTTTGAACAGACAGAGTCCAAACTGAAGTTGGGTTTTTACGCAGTTCCGGTTCGTCCCATGGCGTTATCCCGTCCATGCAGTCGTGGAATTTCTCCCTCTTTGTGAGCCTCTTTCGACAAGAATGCTTGTAGTCTGAAGAATTTATCCGGTCAGTCATGCTGTTGCGCCCCTTTCCTTGATGCGGCTATATTATGCCGCGTCGCAAGAAATTAGGGGAGTAATCATTGGCTGTCCAATACTTTAGTACAGGCAAAATGATACCATACTTATATTAGCATGTCAATCGGGATTGGGTATTTTTTTATACATTTTCACGAATGACGCACGAAATAGTCTTGGTTTTAGAGGATATATGTAATTAGCTTAAACAGGAATAATTCTTCTGTTTCCCCCTGTTCACATACGGGTTCGTTATAGCTTGTTATAGCCTGACGATATTTTAAGACATATCTATGCATCTCCGTGCCGCTCACCGTTCCTTCGGATTTGCCGACACATCTCAGCTGTAAAGCTGCATTTCGCATCTCACTTTTTCTCGTTTTATATTTTTGCCTTGTTTCCGTCGTCCTCACTTACGGCGCTGCCCTCCTCAGCACATTCGTCTGAGCAAAAGAGTTTTGAATGTTTCACAATTACAATTGAAGAAACCAGCAGGCATCCCATTGCAAGCGGCGCACGCCGTTTTAAAAGCAGTATCACGGCGGCAAAAGTTCCGAACAGTGCAAACGTTACTGTGCTGCGCACACGATTCGGAGAAATCCTGATTGCAGTTGAGAACAGTATATACAACCCGGCAAGCAGGAACACGATTTTTGTTTGCGGAATCAGCGCAAGCAGGACGCCGAAAGCTGTTGCAATGCATTTGCCGCCCTTTGAACGGTCGAACGGAGCAACCGCATGACCGAGCACCGGGGCGGCAATCAGAATCGCAAAGGACAATCGACGAACATCATAGTTTTCTTCCGCAAGAAGCACGGGCAGGAAACCCTTGAACATATCAAGAAACAGGCACAGCAGCCCGAGCGGTATCCCGCAATTTATAAATACGTTTGCAGAACCGGGATTCCCGTCCGAGCTGAGCTTTGTTATATCTTTTTTTGCGAGCATCAGCGGCATGAATCTGCAAAACATAACTCCGCCGCAGGCAAAGCCGAACGCCGCATATGCCGCACACCGTGCAAAAGAACTTATATCCATCCTTCAGCCACCTTTGCCGCAATATCGTCCGCCGCATTCGGGTTTATGCAGGCGCGCTGCATTGCACGCATTTTTTCCGCTTTTTGTTTGTCGTCTGTTAAGTTCCACATTGCCGAAACCGCTTCACGCTCATTCGCAGCACGTATCGAAAGCCCGTGAGAGGTGAAAAAAGCAATGTTTTTAGCTTCGCATGCCGCATATGTCAGCATTTGCACGAGCGGGACGTTTGCAACAGCGGCTTCCGTGCTTGTCAACCCTCCGGGCTTGGACAGCATTACATCCGCCGCATTCATGTAAAGATTCACCTGTTTTGTGAAACTCACGGTTTTTATCCGCCCTGCCGAAGCAAATCGTTCATCAATGCTCTGCTTCAGTGAAGCGTTATGCCCCGTCAGAACGCACGCAAGGTAATCCCCGCTGCTGCACCGCTCAAGCGTGTCGCAAAGCTCAAGGATGTTTCCGCAGCCGACGCCCCCGCTCATGATGAGCATAACGGGTTTGTCCGCCGGAAGTCCGAGTGCCGCTCTTGCCGCCGCTTTTGATTCGTGTACAGCAAATTTTTTGCTTACGGGAATGCCTGTTGCGAACAGCTTCTCTTTCGGTATTCCGCATTTTGCAATTTCATCGCGCAGCTCCTCATGCGGAATAAAATACCCGTCCAGTTTTGTTTCGCCGAAAAACGGAATGCAGGTGTAATCCGTCAGCACACCGTAGCACGGAATGTTGAACCCTCCCTTTTTTCGGATTGCCGTCAACGCTTCCATCGGAAAAAGATGCGTTGAAACAACGGCATCAAATCCTTTATCTTCGATATACTCACGCAGGCCGGGAGCATACTTTGAGTTTGCATAATAAACAGGGGACACGATTCTTGTTGAACTGTAAATATCGCCTGCTTTATAAATAATCCCGAACAACGCCGGCGCTTTTCTCAGCATTGCAGTGTAGGAAGCAGAGACAATTTCACTTGCTTTGCGCCCGCGGAATATCAGCGGATCAATCAAAGTGCAATCGATATTTCGTCTGTTGAATGCACCCACGAGCGCACGCGCCGCACTGTTGTGTCCTTCCCCGGTGTCGCAGCTCATTATCAGAACTTTCATTTTTTGTGTCCTTTCCTTTGTTTATTCTTATTCTGCCGCCCGAATCGCCCGGCAGAACTGCATTCTCTCCGCAGGCTGCGGCAAGCTCACTTGTCAGTCGTTATGTTTATTTTTGTTTTTCCTGCGCCGATTTTCGACGTCTGCAATCAACCTGCGAACATCATTCAGAATATCGTTATGTTCCATGGTTCGAAGTTTCGGGAATGCCGCAAGTATACGCCGCTGCTGCGCATTCAGTTTTTGAACAAACACAGCCGCTGCATTATGAACAGCGTTGTACACTTCGCTTCCGAGTCCTCCCTTATCGTGCAGCTTCAGTCCTATATCTGCCTTTGCGTTCTCTATCGCTGCGGCGAGCTCCTTAAGTTTTTTATTAAATCCCGCAATACCGCCGATCGTGACGCATTCATCCGCCGCAATTATTGCAAACATCACCGCCGCAAGCCAATGCAGTGCAGCACGGGGAAGGCTGTTCGTAACATCGGACACAAGCGGATGAACAAGTTTTATCAAAATAACCGAAAATGCTCCGAACACAACCGCACCGAGCAGGCAGACGCGTCCGTTAATGTTGAATTTGCGTTTTGAATAATCCCACCAACGCGCATGAAAAAGTTTTTCCATGATGTATGAGGTGAAATATTCCAGAGAACACGTTACAATTGCACCGAGGAAAAACAGCAGCACAGGGCTTTGAACTTTTCCGAGTATCAGAATGTCGAGCACTGCCCCCCAGCCGTAAATCGGGCAGTACGGACCGTTAAGGAAACCGCGGTTAATGAACTTATGCGCACGAACAGAACACAGCGTGCTTTCGTAAATCCAACCTATCACACTGTAAAAGAAGAGCCAAATTATGTATTTTTCGACATTTTCAAGAAGCATATTTCTCTCCGTATCCGTTTTAACTGCGCCGCAGCACAGAGCCTTCGACTGTTTTGCGGCAAATTCAGGCACAGGGCTTGACCTTTTGCCATCGGTTACATTATAATTCAATTGCGGAGTTTCGACAATGGTTTAGTTGAAATACATTCGTCAGCGGATAACCCAAAAGTTCTGAAGTGAGCAACGGTTTGCAGTTGTTTCACATTTCATACGTTTTTTATCCGTTGCCGCTCCGTTAAGCGGTTATTGCCGAATCCTTGGAAAGGTTTTGATTAATATTGGCAAACATATTTGACTATCTCATATGGCGCGGCGACCTTCCTCTCTCCGTCAGTCCTTTCAACGAGGTTGACGGTGCCGTTTTTGCACGGCTGAGCTATTTGCCGTTTGAGCTTATCATGCCCTGTGACTCCCCTATTTCCGTCACCATTGCGGATGCCGCAGCGGCGCTTATTTCGCTGAACATAAAAAAGCCGGGCTCTCTGCGCAAGGAAAACGATGCGAAACTGCTTGAAATGCTTTTAAACAGCCGCCGGTTTCGGGATATTGAGCTCTTCGGCTACTCACACCTTTTCGATGCCGCAACGCAAACTCAGTTTTCCGCCGTCACATTCCGTCCGAGCAAGAACAAGCTGTATGTTTTTTTTCGCGGAACCGACAGTACGCTTGTCGGTTGGAAGGAGGATTTCAACATGTGTTTTGTCTGTCCCGTTCCTGCCCAAAGCAATGCCGTTGACTATCTGAACCGTATTGCCGCTTCAAACGGCGGCGATATAACCGTCGGCGGTCACTCAAAAGGCGGCAACCTCGCCGTTTATGCCTCCGCATTTTGCGAACAGGCTGCCCGCCGCCGAATCACTCATATTTATAATTATGACGGCCCGGGCTTCACGGAAGATGTTTTGAATTCGGACAGCTACAAAAGCATCTGCGTGCTTGTGAACACTTTCGTTCCGCAGTCATCCGTCGTCGGCATGCTTCTCGGTCACGAAGAAAAGTATACAATCATTCACAGTACCGAAAGCGGAATTATGCAGCACGATATTTATTCCTGGGAACTGTTGTGCGACAAGTTCACCTATCTTGAAAAGGTCAACAACAGCAGCATGTTTATCGACTTCACGCTTAAGCATTGGCTCGCAGGAATGGATAACAGGCAGCGTGAGCAATTTGTCGATACCGTTTACGCCGTTATGCAGGATACAAATGCAAAGACGCTCCGAGATATTTCAGACAATTGGTTCGTATGCGTAAAAACAATGCTCCGCTCGCTTAAAAATATGGATGAGGATACCCGCAAATCCGTTTCGCATGCACTTCGTCTGCTTCTGCGCAGTGCAAAGATCGGACTTGCACAGATGATGCAGAATAAGTAATTGTTTTGAATTAAGTGTGCGAATTTCGACATTCATCGGCTAAGGTCAGTATTTAATATAATGAAACGTTTTTTTATCAAGAATGCCTCTCTGCTGCTCCCCTGCGGACTGCAAACGGGGAGTATCGAGTTTGACAGCACAATAACTGCATTGCGCCGAAGCAACGATTCCTGTGCATCTGATTGCGAATGCGAAACGCTCGATGCGCACGGCGGCTTTGTTGTTCCCGGACTTTTTGATATCCACACGCACGGGGCATGCGGCGCAGATTTTTCGGATGCGGATTTTTCGGACAGAAATGTATTGAACGACATTCACGAATGCAGCATTCACGAATGCAGCAATTACAAATGCAATGAGTTTGATGCCGATAGTTTTCCGCTCAATTCCCCGCTTTTCCGCCTTTCACGATACTATCTCAGCCAAGGCGTAACCTCTTTCCTTGCAACAACAATGACTTTATGTGCAGAGGAGCTTTTTGCCGCCATGCGTTCAATCGATGCGTTCTGCCGTATGCGCGAGGAATTCATCAAGCGCACTCCGAATAAGCTGCATCACCTTGCCGGCGCAAAATGCATCGGCATAAATCTTGAGGGGCCTTTTCTCAGCAGCAGTAAGCGCGGGTCGCAGGCCGAATGCAATCTTCTTGCGCCCGATGCAGCATTGTTCCGTCAGCTTAATGCCGCAAGCGGCGGTCGGATAAAACTCGTCACCGTTGCGCCCGAACTGCCAGGTGCGTTTGAATTTATTCGCAGCGTTTCGGGCTGCTGCACCGTTTCGGAAGGCCACAGTGCGGCTGACTACAACACGGCAATTGCCGCATTTCGAGCCGGAGCTTCCCATGTTACGCATATTTTCAACGGCATGAACGACTGCCTGCACCGTTCCCCCGGTATTGCGGGCGCGGCAGCCGATCTCGGAATTCCCGTTGAACTTATCTGTGACGGGCTGCATGTTCACCCTGCCGTGGTTCGCGGAGTTTTTCGGGTCTTCGGCAAAAAAACCTGCCTGATATCGGATTCGCTTCGCTGCGCAGGAATGCCCGACGGTCGGTACAGCTTGGGCGGGCAGGAATTCGTTTTGTCCGACGGATGCGCCGCTCTTGCGGACGGCACGCTTGCGGGTTCTGCAATATCCCTTGCCGATGCGGTTCGCAACGCTGTTTCGTTCGGCATTTCGCCGTCCGACGCATTCTTTGCTGCATCGTATGCACCTTTCGCCTCCGTTTTCGGCGATTCCGCCCCGTTTGGACTTGAGTGCGGCCGCGCTGCGGATCTTGCTGTGTTTGATGCGAATTTAAACCTTAAAGCCGTGTTTATGGACGGCGAAAGAATGCTCTGAGCAAAAGGGTCACCGGCGCAGCTCCTTCTTTCCGTGAAATATATTTGCCGTTGTCGTTTTTTTCGGATATCAAACAACGGTTGCTTGCGGATGATGCTTCTTTTTGGTACAATAGATGCAATGGCTTCGGAGCTCCTCGGAGGTATGCGTATGAAATACAGCATTGCAATATGCGACGACAGTAAAACCGATGCAGCACTCGTGCAGTCGTTTTTGCTTGAATGGGCAAAACAGCGCGGTACGGAGGTTGAGATTGAGGTTTTCCCTTCTGCGGAAAGCTTTCTTTTTCGTTACGACGAGTATAAAGCTTTCGATATCCTGCTTTTTGATGTTGAAATGAGCGGGATGGACGGTGTGTCGGCGGCGCGTAAGGTTCGCCGCGAAAATGAAGCTGTTCAAATTGTGTTCATCACCGGCTATTCGGATTATATTGCCGAGGGCTATGATGTTGCCGCGCTGCATTATCTCATGAAACCGCTCAACAAGGAAAAATTCTTCTCTGTTTTGAACAGGGCGGCTCAAAAAATCACGCAGAACGAACGCTGCATATGCTTTGAGAGCGGCGGCGAAATGCTTCGCATTCCGGTATACGAGATACACTACCTTGAAGTTTTCCGCAATTATGTTACCGTTCACGCAAAGCGCGAATACACGGTCAAGCGCACATTAAGCGAGTTTGAGCAGGAGCTCGGCAGCGGTTTTCACCGCATCGGAAGAGCCGTTATTGTGAACCTTAAGTTCGTTGCACACGTTACAAAAACCGAGGTTCAGCTTTCGGACGGAACCGCGCTTCCCCTTCCCCGCGGCGCATACGAACCGCTTAACCGTGCGATAATTGCGCACTTGTGAAACAGATTTTCCATATATACGGAGTGAAATCGATGAAAAGCCTTTTAAAGTGCATTTTAAAAAAGCATTATGACAGGCAGCTTGAAGCCGACCAAAATGAGTTTATTGAGACGCATTATCGCGAAGTTGAAAACATGTATCAAAAAATGCGCGGATGGCGGCACGATTATCACAACCATATTCAAACGCTCAAGTTTCTTGCCGCAAACAATGATATTGTCGGAATAAGGGAATATCTGAACGAGCTCGATACGAACCTTTCGATTCTTGACAGTTCGATCCGAACGGGAAACTCCATGGCGGATGCAATTTTGAACAGCAAAGTTTCACTTGCAAAAGCACGGGAAATCGATGTCCGCGTTGATGCACATATTCCCGTGAAACTTAAAATATCCGAAATTGACCTGTGCTGCATTCTCGGAAATCTGTTCGACAATGCAATCGATGCAAGCATGGCTCTTCCGCCGCAAAACAGGCTCATCCGTGTTTATATGGACATGAAGGGCAGCCGGCTCTATATCTCGTTTACAAATTTCACCTCTCAAAAAAAGCTCGGCAAACTCGGCCGCGTTTTTGCAACAACAAAGGGTTTGGGGCATGGGCTCGGGCTTTCCCGCATTGAAAATATCGTTGAAAAGCATGACGGATATTTGAGCTTTAACTCCGAAGACGGAGCGTTCACTGCGGAAATACTTCTTCCGCAGGAATAATTGCCTGTATTTTCACTTATCTTTTTCACACATTCGATGCAATATTGCATTCGAATGTTTTTTGCTGCATATCACGCAGCCGTCCGCTTTCCGCTGCGGCAAGGCTGCAATTCGTCCCCGCCAATCAACAATTCGTCCCCTAAATATGCAGCTCGAACGAATTTCGGCTATAATGCAAACATCAAAAAGCTGAAAGGCGGTTGATACGATGGACAAAAAAGAAACTCAATCCAAACCCGGCGCAAAAAAAGCACCGAAACCGAAGTACAATCTTTGGCAGAACACGGGATTCATGCTGCGCACATCCCGAAAGTACGCAAAGAGTGTTTTCCCGCTCTGCATCGTGCTTGCATTGCTCAGCGCGGGCAAAAGCGTTGCCGAACTGCTTATTGCACCTGCAATTCTGAACAAAATCGAGCTTTCCGCATCCCTTGGCAGTGTTGTTTTCACAATTGCGGCATTTGCCTTGGTGCTCATGCTGCTTTCCGGGCTTCGGTCCTATGTTGATACGAATGCGCTGTTCGGAAGAATCGCCGTTCGGAGCCAGGGAATCTATCTCAGCATTTCCCGCAAATATGCCGAAACATCCTATCCGAACCTTTTGAACACGGATTTTCTTGCCCTCGGAAAAAAGGCAAGTGCTGCCTGCGACGCCAACTCAGAGGCCTCCGAAGCCATCTGGACGACTCTTACGGATCTGATGACGTCATGCATCGGCTTTATCGTTTATCTTGCTTTGCTGACGAACCTTAACCTTTGGCTTGCCGCACTTGTTGCCGCAACAACGGCTGTCAGCTATTTTGCAAGCAAACGAATCAACGAATGGGGCTATCTCCATCGCAGCGAAGAGCTTGAGCTTACAAAAAGAATCGAATACGCAAACAAAACCGCAACATCGCGCGAGTTTGCTAAGGATATCCGCATGTTCGGCCTGCGCGGCTGGTTGGAAGATCTTTGGGGCAGCACAATGCGCCTGTACAGTGCGTTTTGTGCAAAGCGCGAGCGCAAATATATTTGGGCAAATATCATTGATATCGTTCTGACTTTTTTGCGCAACGGCATCGCTTATGCGTTTCTTATCGGAATCACCGTCAAAAACGGATTGCCTGCCTCCCAATTTCTTCTGTACTTTGCGGCACTGAGCGGCTTTGCACAGTGGGTCGTTGAGATTCTGGATAAGCTTTCCGTAATGCACAAGCAGAGCCTTGATATTTCCACGATTCGCGAATTTCTTGATTGGGACGAGCCTTTCGACCTTAACGGCGGCGAAAGAATCGCTTTTGAACCGAACAAACAATACGAAATCAGGCTCGATAATGTTTCCTTCCGGTATCCGAAGGCGGATAAAGACACGCTCTCTCACATTAATCTGACCGTTCATCCGGGTGAAAAGCTTGCAATTGTCGGCCTTAACGGCGCAGGCAAAACAACGCTTGTGAAGCTTGTGTGCGGTTTTCTTGACCCGACCGAAGGACGCATACTGCTTAACGGAGAAGATATCCGCAAGTTTAACCGCAACGACTATTACGCTCTCTTTTCGGCTGTTTTCCAGGAATTCTCCGTGCTTGACGTCACCGTTAAGGAAAACGTTGCGCAATGTGTTGACGGAATCGATGAAACCCGCGTTTGGCAATGCATTGATAAGGCAGGTCTGACCGAAAAAATCCAATCACTCCCCAAGGGCATTGAAACGCATCTCGGCAGGCGTGTGTTTAAGGACGGAGTTGAGTTTTCCGGCGGGCAGACGCAGAGGCTCATGCTTGCAAGGGCATTGTATAAAAACGCACCGATACTCGTGCTTGACGAACCTACCGCTGCACTTGACCCTATTGCAGAAAATGACATCTATCAAAAATACAATGATATGACGCACGGACGAACCTCGTTCTTCATCTCTCACCGCCTTGCCTCAACGCGTTTTTGCGACAGAATCATTTTTGTTGACAGCGGGAAAATTGCAGAGGAAGGCACACATGACGAGCTTTTGAAAAACGGCGGAGGCTATGCCTATATGTTCGAAGTTCAAAGCAAGTACTACCGCAGTGACAATCAGGACGGCACGTCAGACGGTTCTCCCGACGCCGCAATCAAATGAAAGGAGTGAGTGAAAATGAGTAACAATACCAACAAAAAAACAAGTTTCGCCGCTGCGTTCAAAAACAATTTGCGCGCATGGAAAATACTGTTCAAACCTTGCAAAGGAACATTTGTTTCGATATTTTTGAGTGCATTCACAGCCGCCGCAAGCCCGCTTGTGACGATCTGGTTTTCAGCTCAGCTGCTGAATGAGCTTGCAGGCAGCAGAAACCCTGCCGCACTCCGCAATTGGGTTTTGCTGACGCTCGGCGCGACCGCCGGGATAATGCTGCTCAATGCGATTTTGCAGCATTGGCGCGAAGCGGAGGAATCCACTTTTTATGCCAATATGCAGTCCGTATTCGGCAAAAAAAGGCTTGATATGGATTTTCCGAATGCTGACAGTCAGCGCGTTTACGAGCTTCAATCGCAGATATGGCAAAGCCAGAACTTCACCGGATACGGCCTTATGCAATCGATTGAAATCTTTCGCTCCGGCTGCAATGCACTGTTTCAGATCCTCGGCGGCATCGGACTTTCCCTCGGTTTGTTCTTTGCAAAGATTCCTCAGGCATCCGGGCTCGGCTTTCTGAACTCCCCGCTCTTCACCGTCGGTTTCATTGCCCTTCTGTTTGCGGCTGCACTTGCTGCACCCGTCTGCGCAACAAAAGGCAACTCCTATTGGGAACGCAACGATGAACAGGGCACTTTCGGCAACCGTGTATTCGGTTATTTTTCAAGCGCCTCCTCCAACAGAGCCCGAATGGCGGATATGCGCTTTTATAAGCAGCAGGCCATTGCCGAAAATTACCTTGAAAAGAACGATACATTCGGCATGAAATCCACCTTTGCACAATATGCAAAGGGACCCATGGGACTGCTCATTGCTCTTTCAAGCTGCGTGTCCGCATTTCTGACCGGTCTGATTTATCTGCTTGTTTGCATAAAGGCGTGGGCGGGCGCATTCGGTCTCGGCACCGCAACGCAGTATATCGGTTCGGTAACAAGCTTTTTCGGAGGCTTCTCGGAACTGATGAAATGCATCGGCGTGATGCGAATCAATTCAAGTTTCCTTGACACGGTGTTTGAGCTTTTGGATACTCCGAACACAATGTATCAGGGCAGCCTCACCACCGAAAAGCGCAGCGATATTCAGTATGATGTTGAATTTCGTGATGTGTCGTTCAAATATCCCGGCAGTGAAGCGTATGCACTCCGCCATGTGAACATGAAGTTCAAAGTGGGCAGCCGTCTCGCAGTTGTGGGAATGAACGGCAGCGGCAAAACAACCTTCATAAAGCTGCTTTGCCGTCTGTATGACCCGACCGAAGGCGAAATACTGCTCAACGGCATCAATATTCGAAAATATCGTTACGATGACTACATGAAGATATTCTCTGTGGTATTTCAGGATTTCCAACTTCTGGCACTGCCCCTCGGGCAGAACGTTGCAGCAAGCCAAACATACGATGCCGCACGTGTGCTCGACTGTCTTAACAAGGCAGGGTTCGGCGAGAAGCTTGCAAAAATGCCGCACGGACTTGATACATATCTTTATAAGAGTGTTGATACGGAAGGCGTTGACGTTTCCGGCGGTGAAGCGCAAAAAATCGCCATTGCACGCGCATTGTACAAGGATTCGCCGTTCATTATCCTTGATGAACCGACGGCCGCACTTGACCCGATTGCCGAAGCGGAGATTTATTCAAAATTCGATGAAATTGCAGGTGATAAGACTGCGGTTTACATCAGCCACCGCCTCTCCTCCTGCAAATTCTGTGATGAGATCGCCGTGTTTGACAGCGGCAGCGTGATTCAGCAGGGCACCCATTCCGACCTGCTTGCGGATGAAAGCGGCAAATACTTTGAACTTTGGAATGCTCAGGCACAATATTACAAAAAAGATACTGTTCAGCCGGCATAACGCCGTCATACTGTTCAATTCCGTTCAGTCGGACCGTATGCCCCTTTCCGGCTGAAATTTAAGAGCGACGATGCACAAAGCTGCACCGCCGCTCTTTTGTGTGTTCTGCAAACGACTTAAGTGTTTTTTAATTTTTCATAGATTTATCTTTGCTTATTGTACCTGCACACAGTTGCCGCGGGATCTTTTCCACACTTCAGCTCTTTAATGCTGCGCAAAATACGCCTTGCCGGTGCGCGGCATTTCCGCTCTGCTAAGATTTTATCAGGAAACTGAGTGTTAAATACATCGCTTATAACAGCCGAAATTTGCCGAACGTTCATGTTCGGTTCGATCCGCACAGCTATCATTGCCGCCTCAGCCCCGAATTCATGGACCGATGCACAGCAGCAGGACACAAGTCCATGGGGATACCATTCATCTATTATCGTCTTTACAGCTTCGTAGATCGAACTGTCAAAGTCCATATTCCCCCTCCTGCGAATTCAAAAAAATAATATGTTTAAAATTTGAAAACAAACAATAAAATATTTCAGGTTAACTGTTTGAAAAATAAGCGAACAGTCAAGCAATGTTATGTTTTTGAAGGCAGGTGCAGTTTCATGCACCAATAAAAACCTTGCCCGCATTCCGGTGCAACAGTCTTTAATGATGCTATATTACAACATTTATATTCTCTTGTCAAGCATTTTTTTACCTGAATATCAATTTCGGCATTAATTATTTTTCAATTGTTGACATAAACACGGTTTGCACGCTCAGTGACGAGACAGGTCAATTCATAGTTTATGGTTCCCACAATTTGAGCCACGTCTTCAATGCTCATGCCGCCCCGCCCAAACAGAATCGCTTCATCACCCTGCCGCACATCGCCGCCGGTTACATCCGCCATGCAGACATCCATGCATATGCGCCCGATCTGGTTGTATGCTTTTCCGTTTATGAAAACCTTTCCCATGTTCGAAAGCCTGCGCGGATAGCCGTCCGCATACCCCGCAGGAATTACGGCACTTGTGATGCCTTCCTCGGCGCGATATGTTCTTCCGTAGCTCACGGTTGCGCCCTTGGGCAGATTTCGAACCTGTGAAACGCGCGCTTTGAGCGTCATAACCGGCTTAAGCGGGCCGTTCTCGACCGGTTCGCTGTCGGGATACATGCCGTAAAGCATAATTCCCTCGCGAACGGAATCGAAATGCTTCACATCCGTCAGTATTGCAGCAGAGTTGCTCACATGGCAGTTTTTGATTCGGATACCGTGCGCGGCAAGTCCGTTAAAAACGGCAAGAAAATTGTTGTATTGAAAATCGGTGAAAGCCTTTTGCGAAGGGTCGTCCGCAACGGCAAAATGCGTATACATTCCGACAGTGTCAAGGTTTTTCATGTGATAAATGCGCTCCGCCGCATCAACAGCCTCGGAGTGATTGCTCTGGGCGAATATGCCTATGCGTGACATACCCGTGTCAAGTGCGATATGAACCATCACCTTGACCCCAAGCCTGCCTGCCGCACAATTCAGCGCAGCAGCATGAGCTTCGTCCACAACGGTCTGTTCGATATTCAGCCTGCTGAGGGTTTCAGCATATTCGGGAGCGGTGTAACCGAGTATCAGAATCGGAATTGTGATGCCGTTATCACGCAGCTCGACAGCTTCGCTCAGCGCCGCAACCGCGAACATTTCGGCTCCGTTCCGCTGAAGGAATTGCCCGCATTTAACCGCGCCGTGTCCGTACGCATCCGCTTTCAGAACGCATATAACCCTGCGGTCGGAACGTTTTTTTGCATATTCAAAATTATGCTTAAGTGCGCCGAGATCGATCTCCGCCCAAGCTCTTGTTGTTTCGCTTGCTGAATCATTACAATTTGCGGAATACATCTTTTTGAATTCCCTTCCCCCGTCGGCAGCACGGGCTTATTTTGCCTGTTTTTATATCTGAAACCGATACTGTCTTACGCCGCATTATGTGCAAGGCACTCCGTCAGCCCTTCATACGCGAGATAAAGCGCAACAAGCATGATGATTATGCCGAGTACAATGCGAATTACTCTGCTTATTTTTTCATACTTTGCATTTGAAGTTAATCTTTGAACAAAGCCAACGCTTGTGCCTGCCGCCACAGACAGCACTGCATGTCCTGCCGAAAACAGGAGCAAAAGCATAAATCCGAACAGAACATTCCCGCCGCCCGCATCAGCAGCAATCGCCATCAAAGCAAAAACTATCGGCAGCGCACAGTGCGAAGCAAACAATCCGGCAATTATTCCGGATATGAACGCACCGACGCCGCCTGTTAAACGGCTTTTTGCCAGCACCGAATTGCCGGAAGGAATGATTCGAATTACCTCCCACATCTGAAGTGCCATCAGCACAAGCAATATGCTCATCGCAAAATGAAGGACGGTTTCGGCGCGTTCCAAAAGCCCGCCCAGTGCTGAAGCAAGCATTCCGAGAATGCAGAAAGTTACGGTTGAACCAACGGCAAACAGAATGCTCAACAGCAATGCACGGCGCGAACTCTTTCCGTTCTGCGGCAAATCCTGCCCGCCGACAAAACCTATCACCAAAGGTATAGTTGACAATGAGCACGGCATGAGCGAGGTCAACACGCCTGAAACAATTGCAATAACAGGTGCAAGCCAAAGCTTGTCCGCAACCGCTTCTGCCAATGATTTCAAGAATTCGTTCATCCTCTCCTCCTTGTCCGATCTGTTCTCAGTGCTTTTGCGTCAGTCCGCACAGGCTGCCGCTTCTGCCGATTATTTTCACTCAATTGTCTGCGACTGCTTAATTTCACTCGGTTGTCTGTGACTGCTTGCGGTTAAATTCCTTTATCCGCTGGTCCTTCGTCAAAAGGCGTTTACGCATACGGATATTCTTCGGCGTTACCTCAACCAGTTCATCGTCACGAATGAACTCCATGCACTGTTCAAGGCTTAAATCAACCGGCGGTGTAAGACGCAGAGCTTCATCCGAACCGGAAGCGCGCATATTCGTGACATGTTTACGTTTGCAAACGTTAACAACAATATCTTCGTTGCGGGAACATTCACCCACAATTTGTCCCTCGTAAATCGGATCTCCGGGACGAACGAACAATCTGCCGCGTTCCTGAGTGTTAAACAGACCGTATGAGTTCGCCTCGCCGGATTCGGAAGCGATAAGCGAACCGCGTGTACGCTCCGCAATTTCGCCCGTGTAAGGTTCATAATCCTTAAATATATGGCTCATTACGCCGTTGCCCCTTGTGTCGGTCAGAAGCTCACTGCGATAGCCCATCAGTCCGCGCGCAGGTATATCGAAAATTAAGCGAACACTTCCCTCGTTTTCGTTAATCATGTTGTTCAGAACAGCGCGCCGCGTTCCGAGTTTTTCCATAACCGTGCCCATGTATTCCTGCGGGACGTCGATTGTCAGCTCCTCGATGGGCTCAAGCAGATGCCCCTGCTCGTCGCGCTTCATTATTACTTTCGGACGGGAAACTGCAAATTCAAAGTCCTGCCTGCGCATGGTTTCGATAAGAATCGACAAATGCAGCTCACCCCTGCCGCTGACTTTGAAAGCATCGGTTGAAGAAGTGGGTTCAACCCGCATTGAAACATTCGTTTCCACCTCTTTAAACAGGCGGTCGCGCAGATTGCGTGAAGTTACGTATTTTCCCTCTCTGCCCGCAAAAGGACTTGTATTGACTATGAAATCCATGCTCACAGTCGGTTCGTCGATATGAACAAAGGGCAGCGGTTCAACACATGCGGGGTCACATACCGTTTCACCGATTGAAATCCCGGGAATGCCCGCAACGGCAACGATATCACCCGCTCCGACGGACTCCGCCTCAACGCGTTTCAATCCCTCGAACCTATACAGGCGGGAAAGCTTTGCCTCACGGGGAACACCGCCGAGGGCACAGACCGTCACGGCACGGTTGCGGTTTGCAACACCGCGTTCGATCCTGCCTACGCCGATCCTGCCGACATAGTCATCGTAATCAATCGTTGAAATAAGCAGCTGAAGAGGTGCGTCTTCGTCACCTCCCGGAGCGGGAACATGGTTGATAATCGTGTCAAACACAGGCTGCATGTTCTCGGTCATTTCATCGGGTTCAAAGCCTGAAACTCCGTTGCGTGCCGAAGCATATACTATCGGGAAATCCAGCTGTTCTTCGCTTGCGCCGAGTTCGATGAAAAGATCCAGTGTTTCGTCCACGACCTCGTACGGGCGCGCACCGGGACGATCAACCTTGTTGATGACAACAACAGGCACCTTGCCCAATTCCAATGCTTTGCGCAAAACGAACCTTGTCTGCGGCATACAGCCCTCAAATGCATCAACAAGCAGCAGCACGCCGTCAACCATTTTCAAAATGCGTTCAACCTCGCCGCCGAAATCGGCATGGCCGGGAGTGTCAACAATGTTGATGCGATAGCCTTTGTAGTTTACCGCCGTGTTTTTGGAAAGAATTGTGATGCCTCGCTCACGTTCAAGGTCATTGGAGTCCATTACCCTGTCCTGCACCTGTTCATTGGTGCGGAAAACACCGCTCTGCCGCAGAAGCTGATCAACAAGGGTCGTTTTACCGTGGTCAACATGCGCAATGATCGCAACGTTGCGAATCTTTTCGTTCATAATATTACAGTTACCGCTTCCGCCGCTGCGAAAGCGTCCTTTCAGCTATTTTTAATATTCAAATGCTTCACTTTCACCGAAAATATCGGCTCAGCAATCGGTGTTTTTGTTCGTCTCCCCGATTTTTCACAACTTATTATTTTACAACCTCTTTTGCGGCATTGCAAGAGGTTTGAACATTATATCATTTCGATTACCCTGCCGGAGCATTCGTATGGTTCAATATATTGCTATTTGCATTGATATATGGTAGAATTCTTTTTGCTGAAGCAGCAGCTGTTTCAAAGATATGTTTTTAAATTATGAAAAAGATAAGTTTCGTTTTGCGCAAGCAAGCGGCAGGGAGGAAACAATGAGTACGATTCGTGACATATCACTTGCTCCTTTGGGGCATAAACGTATTGAATGGGTTAAGGACTTTATGCCCGTTTTGAGTACACTGCGGGAACGTTTTGTCCGCGAGCAGCCTTTCCGCGGGCTGCGGATTTCGGTATGCGTTCACCTTGAGGCAAAGACCGCATATCTTGCGCTCGTACTGCGCGACGGCGGTGCAACAGTTTCCGTGACCGGGAGCAATCCGCTTTCAACAAAGGACGACATTTGTGCCGCACTTGTCGAGGACGGGATGGATGTTCATGCATTTTTCGGCGCAACCGAAGAAGAGTATTATGAACATATTCGCCGCGTCCTTGAGTTCAAACCGCATATCATTATCGACGACGGCGGTGAATTCGTGACGATGCTTACCGAACAGCATCCCGAATATGCAGAATGCCTTATCGGCGGCTGTGAAGAAACGACCACCGGTATTCATAAGCTCCGTGCACGGGCAAAGGACGGCTCACTGCCCTTCCCCATGCTTGCGGTCAATGATGCCGACTGCAAACACCTTTTTGACAACCGCCACGGCACGGGGCAAAGCGTTTGGGACGGAATCATGTACACGACAAACAACATGGTAACCGGGCGCACCGTTGTCGTTGCAGGGTACGGTTTTTGTTCAAACGGCATTGCAATGCGCGCAAAAGGACTGGGCGCAAATGTTATTGTTACGGAAGTAAATCCTTTCCGCGCACTTGAAGCGGTAATGGACGGATTCCGCGTTATGACTATGGATGAGGCAGCACCTATCGGCGATATTTTTGTTACCGCTACCGGCTGCCGCGACGTCATTACCGCAAGGCATTTCGAAAAGATGAAGCATAATGCCATTCTTGCCAACGCCGGGCATTTTGATGTTGAAGTCAGCAAAGAAGATCTTGAGAAAATTGCGGTTGAAAAAATCGAGCGCAAACCTTTCATAACCGGATACAGAACGGCAGACGGACGCATATTAAACCTGCTTGCGGACGGGAGGCTCGTTAATATCGTTGCAGGCAACGGACACCCTGCGGAGATAATGGATCTCAGCTTTGCAATTCAGGCTCTTTCCGCATGCTGGCTTGCAGAACACGGAAGAGAAACGGCACCCGGGCTTTACGATGTTCCGAAGCAGATAGACAACGAAGTTATTCGCATGAAGCTTGATGCAATGGAGCTGCATATCGATTCGCTGACACCGGAGCAGGAAGCCTACCTTAACGGGAAATAATCTTATTGAATATTCGAATCAACGGATTAATTCTTTCAGAAATTCCATATGTCAATCATGCCGGACTGCCCTTGCGGTTTGTCCGGTTTTTTTGCATCAACGCACCTGAATTACCGTGCTGCGCTTAAGATTAAGAAATCGCTGCACATTAATCCGCATCGCAATCATCGTCACGCCGGGCATTGTGGTTTTATTGAAAATATGTATATTTCCCGCATTTTTTGCAGATGCTTTTCATATCATTTGACAAGCACAGGGAGGTATTGTAAAATATGGATAAGCACAGCAAAAAAGCATTCAGCGACGAACCCGCCGCAGCACTGCGCAAATGGAAAGCTGCAATGGCAAGGTTTGATGCAGCTGCACCGGATGAAGCAAAGATCGTTGCGCTTGAAGTCGAAGCGGCGCGAAGGCGGTACATCTTTTTGCTGGAGCAAAGGCGTGCAGAGCAATAGGCGTGTGCATGCTCAATGCCGGCAGCCGACTCGGGTTAAGATTTTTCTGTCTGTTCCCGCCGGTTACCGATGCAGCGATTGTTCGAACGCCAAGATTAAAATCAACCGGAAAGGATACTCTTTTTATGGCTCCTCAGATTCTGACGTTCATCATCGTGCTTGCGGTTATATTTATCATTTTCAAAATTTTCAACCTGAGCATCAAGATTTTTTTCAAACTGCTTATCAATGCACTTATCGGTGCAGCGCTGCTGTTTGTTTTTAACTTTGTTTTTGCGGGTTTGCTGAATCTAAGCTTCTTTTATATTAACATAACATGGCTGACGGCACTTATAACCGGCATATTCGGAGTTCCCGGCGTTGTTGTTTTGCTCATCATCGGATTGCTCTGATGCAAGCCTTTGAAGTTTTCGGTAATTCGGCCTTTTGGAGGAAAACATGTTTACCTACAGTGATTATGTTGAAAGCGCGGCGGTTCTGCGCGAAAAACTGAGCGGATTTAAACCAGATGTACTTATTATACTCGGTTCCGGACTGGGTTCGCTCGGTGAAAATGTTCAAAATCCGATTTTCATTGACTACGGGGAGATTCCGCGCATGCGGACAAGCACTGCAATCGGTCATAAGGGGCGCTTCATTGCGGGTTTGCTCGGCGGCAAGCGTGTGCTTTTAATGCAGGGGCGACTTCATATTTACGAAGGATGGTCGGCAGAGGAAGTTGTCTTCCCCGTCAGGCTCGCAAAGCTTATCGGCATTGACAAAATGATCATAACCAATGCGGCAGGCGGAATAAACCGTGATTTTAAAGTCGGTGAGCTGATGCTCATTTCTGATTTTATCAAATTTAACTGTGTCAACCCGCTGGCAGGTCGGAATATAGACGAGTTCGGCCCGCGGTTCCCGGATATGAGCCGCGTTTTTGACAGGGACTACATGGAACTTTTCCGTTCAGTATGTGCGGATGCTCAGGAAAACGTACGCGAAGGCGTGTATTTCTACTGCATGGGCCCGAATTACGAAACACCCGCCGAAATACGCGCAATGCGTACACTCGGTGCGGATGCAGTCGGAATGAGCACCGTCCCCGAGTGTATTGCAGCGCGGCATTGCGGAATGCGGATTTTGGGCATAACGCTTATTACAAACATGGCTGCCGGAATTTTGGACAAACCGTTGTCCGGTGAAGAGGTCATTGAAGCCGGAAACGCCGCAAGCAAACGCTTCGTTTCGCACGTTGCGGAGTTTTTAAGGCGCATGCCGCTTGATTAACCGAACGTCTGCTCCATGCCGGCTCTGCCGAAGCATTTACGGCTGTGAGTCGGCTTTGTTGGTTTAAATTGAATTATGTTGGATATTTTAATTAAAAACGCAAACATCATCACAATGAACGATGCACTGCCTGTTATTTCGGGCGGCTGCATCGGCATAGAAAACGGGAAAATCAGCTTTGTTTCCGACAAGAATTCGCCCGAAATGCAAATTGCGGCCGAACGCATCATCGACGCTGACGGCAATATTGTCATGCCCGGGCTTATCAATACCCATGCGCACACAGCGATGTGCATAATGCGCGGTTATGCGGATGATTACGCACTTAATGACTGGCTTTTCAAGAAAATATTCCCCGTTGAAGGCAGGCTCACGCGCGAAGCAGTGCTTGCAGGCGTTCGTTTGGGAATTGCGGAAATGCTCGCAAGCGGAACAACTTCTTTTTCCGATATGTATTTTTTTGAACCTGATTCAGCCGCTGTTGCAGCCGAAATCGGCATTCGCGCTTCGCTCTGCAATTCCGTGCTCGCTCTCGGCGATGATTATGATTTTGAACAGGACAGAGCCGTTATTGAAACGCGTGCATTGATTCGGGACTGGCATCTTGCCGCAAACGGGCGCATTCGTGCCGACGTCGGTATACATGCCGAATACACATCCCGACCCGAGCATTGGCGCAAGGTTTCGGAGCTTGCCGAAAAGCATAATCTCGTGACGCAAATTCACCTTTCCGAAACAAAACGCGAAACCGATGAATGCATCGCACGCTATGGCAAAACCCCAACCGAAATTCTCAACGAAAACGGTGTTTTCAACACACGCACACTTGCGGCGCACGGAGTTTATTTGACGAATCGGGATATGAGTATTCTTGCTCGGCGCGGCGTCTCCGTTGCACACAATCCCGTATCAAACCTTAAGCTCGCAAGCGGTATTGCGAATATCACCGCAATGCTCAAAAGCGGAGTCAACGTTTCCCTCGGCACGGACGGCTGCGCCTCAAACAATTCGCACGATTTGTTCGAAGAGTTGAAGCTCGCCGCACTGCTTGCAAAAGGCACAAGCCTTGACCCAACGGCCGTTCCTGCATATTCTGCGCTGAAACTCGCAACCGTGAACGGAGCGTATGCACAGGGAAGAGAGAACGAGATCGGGCGGCTGATTCCCGAATTTGATGCCGATATGATCATGGTTAACACCCATTCTCCCCGTCTGCGTCCCGTTTATGATCCATGCGGAACTGTCGTCTATTCCGCCTGCGGTTCTGACGTTTGCCTTACAATCGTTCAGGGAAAAATTCTGTATGAAAACGGACGGTGGTTCACTGTTGATGTTTCAAAAGCAATTGAGGATGCCGAACGTTTCGGTGTTTCGCAGGTTCTCGGCAAGTGAAAAACAGTTAAATAAGCAACAAGGCTCAATGCCTGCAAGTCATTAATTTGACCGCCGACATTGAGCCCTTTATTATTTTCAAATCGTTTTCGGTTTTAAATCAAAACCCGCTCCGTAAATATCGCAAACGCTTACAGCTCCATGCTGCCGGTCGTTCTGGGATACGGGGTTACGTCGCGGATATTGGAAATACCCGTGAGGTACATCAGGATGCGCTCGAAGCCGAGGCCGAAACCGGCGTGTTTAACTCCGCCGTATTTACGAAGGTCAAGATACCACTCGTAATAGCTCATGTCCATGCCGAGATCTTCAATTTTCTTCCTGAGAACATCATAACGTTCCTCGCGCTGGCTGCCGCCGATGATCTCTCCGACGCCGGGAACAAGCAAATCCGCTGCCGCAACGGTTTTTCCGTCATCATTGAGGCGCATATAGAAGCTCTTGATTTCTGCGGGGTAGTCCGTAAGGAACACAGGACAATGGTAAACCTCTTCGCAGATATAGCGTTCGTGCTCGGTTTGCAGATCGCAGCCCCAGAAAACGGGATACTGGAACTGCTTGCCGGATGCCTGAAGCAGCTCAACAGCTTTTGTGTATGAACAGCGAACAAAATCGGAATTCACAACATGGTTAAGCCTTTCAAGAAGGGTGCTGTCCATGAATCGATTGAAGAATTCCATTTCATCCGGGCAACGCTCAAGAACAGTTTTGATGATGTATTTAATCATCGCCTCTGCGGTATCCATGTAGCCGTTGAGATCGCAGAAAGCCATTTCGGGCTCTATCTGCCAGAACTCCGCGGCATGACGTGCGGTGTTGCTGTTTTCTGCACGGAATGTGGGTCCGAACGTGTAAATATCGCGGAACGCAAGTGCAAATGCCTCGCCGTGAAGCTGGCCGCTGACGGTAAGGTTGCAGGGCTTTCCGAAAAAGTCTTTTGAGAAATCCACCTTGCCGTCCTCGGTGCGGGGAGGATTATCCATATCAAGGGTCGTGACGCGGAACATCTCGCCCGCTCCCTCGCAGTCGCTGCCGGTGAAAATCGGGGTGTGTACGTAAACGAACCCGCGTTCATCGAAAAAGCGATGGATTGCCTGTGCAACAACGCTGCGAACACGGAAAACAGCCTGGAAAGTGTTCGTGCGGGGGCGCAGGTGCAGAATCGTGCGCAAATACTCCATTGAGTGACGCTTTTTCTGAAGCGGATAATCGTTGGGGCATTCGCCCTCGATGATAACCTCGTTGGCCTTGATTTCAAACGGCTGTTTTGCCTCCGGAGTGAGCTCAAGCACACCCTTTACCGTTATTGCAGTGCCGGTTGCAAAAAACTTTGAAACGGACTCGGGAATTTCGCCGTGCTCATAAACAACCTGAACGCTGCGGAAAGCCGAACCGTCGCCAAGCTCGATGAAGCCGACGTTCTTGCTCTCGCGTGCGGTTTTTATCCAGCCGGAAACCTCAATATCGCCCACATACTTTTCGGGGCATTTATGCAATTCGTACAACCTTATCATATTGCACCTCGTATACTGTAATTATCCAAGAATTCTATCATAATTCTTCCTTTTTTGCAAGATAAATGATTATATATTTTCATCCTCGTTCGCTGTACAAACCGCCGCAGACACGGCTGCGGCATTGCTGTCGGTTCCGGCTGCGGCGTATAAGCTCATACTATTAAGGATTGGCCTTATTTGAAAATTCTATCCCATTGTGCGTTATAGATATCGATCTTGTCGCTGAGATCGCGATAAATAACGCTCTTCTTAACGGCCTCTTCGGGAACATTGTATGCAGTGTTGTTTGCCCACTCATCCCCGAGAATGTCGAGAACCTTTGTGTTTGCGGAAGAGTATCCGATGAATTCGATGTTCTTCGCCGCAACTTCGGGTTCAAGCAGGAAATCGATGAACTGTTCCGCCATTTCCTTTTTGCTGCTTGTTGCGGTTATAACAATGCTGTCGAAATAGATGTTGCTGCCTTCTTCCGGCACGAAAAATCCGAGATCCTCGTTTTCCTGCATGCACCATACTGCATCGCCGGAATAAACAAGCGCAAGTGCGCCGCTGCCCTGAATCATGCTGTCCTTAACATCATCCGTGAGATACGCCTTAACAAGGGGTTTCTGCTCAATAAGAGCGTCGGCAGCCTGCTTTATTTCGTCCGCATTGTCGGTGTTGATATCGTAGCCGCAGTAAATAAGTGCTGCCGCCATTGCATCGCGAACGCTGTCGTACATGTATATTTCCTGAGAATACTTTTCATTCCAAAGAACATTCCAGTGCCCGAGGTCCGCTTCATCAACCATCGTTTTGTTATACAGAATGCCGAGAACTCCCCATGTGTACGGAACCGAATACTCATTCGTCGGGTCATATGCAAGGTTGCGGTATGCCTCACCGATGTTCTCGTAGTTTTTAAGGCTGCTGCAATCAATCTTTGCAAGGCGGCCTTCACCGATCATGCGCTCAATTGCATAATCGGACGGAATGCAAAGGTCATACGGACAATCATCGGCCTGAAGCTGAATCATCATTTCCTCGTTGCTGGTGACGACTTTTTCTTTTATTGTTATCCCGGTGCGGCGTTTGAACTCATCCTTCAGAGAAGGCTCAAGATAGTCGCCCCAGTTGAGAAGGTTGAGAGTTTTGTCCGAGTTGCAGCCGGTAAAAACCGGAACGACCAGCGCGAGCATTGCTGCCGCAAGAAGCAGTGAAACAAGTTTTTTCATTATTTTTCCTCCGTTTTTATGTTTTATGCTTTTCAGCAAAATAACCAATAGATTTAACCGGCTGCTGCCGTTGTCCGCAAAAGACGGGCTGTGCGGCGCCGGGATTCAGTTTTTCTGTGCAACTTTCCGCCGCTGCTGTTCGGCTTCCTTCTCCTGTCGAATGCTGCGCAGATTTACAATCAGAAGCAGCGTGCCGACAACCACGAACATCAATGCCGAAAGCGCGCAGAACTTTGTGTGAACGCCTCCCTTTGCCGTTTTTGAATAAATCAGCATTGCAAGGTTCGTGCTCGTTCCGCCGGTAAAAAGGCTTATTGCAAAATCATCTATGCTGAGCGTGAACGCAAGCAGAAGACCGGAAACGATTCCGGGCATGATATCGGGAATAACGACCTTTGCAAGAGCTTTTACCGGGCTGCATCCCAAATCCATCGCCGCTTCATACAGCGAGTCGCTGCTTTGACGCAGTTTCGGCAGAACAGAAAAAATTACATACGGTATATTAAACGTTATGTGTGCAATCACCATTCGAGTTATGCCCACGTTTTGTTTTATGCCAATAAATGCAAACAGAAGCATCATTGAAATACCGGTCACAAGATCCGGATTGACCATCGGGAGCTGAGTTATCGACTCAACAACGGCACGGGGACGCTTTTTCATGGAATGCAGACCAATTGCTGTTGCCGTACCGATAACGGTTGCAAGAATGCTTGAAATCACTGCAACGAGCAGCGTTGTCAGCAGTGCATCCATAACATCGCCGTCGGAGAAAAGCGCAGTGTATGCACCGAACGAGAATCCGTTCCATATTGCAGCCGAACGCGAATCGGTGAACGACATAACGAGCATTACCGCAATGGGAAGATACATAAACAGCACGACAATGCCGAGGTATGCTCCCTTTAAGAATTTGCCGAACTTTTTCACCAGAGGGTTCCTCCTTCCCTGCCTTCGTCTCTGTCCGCTCTGCGCATTATGACCATTGAAATTATAACAAGAATAATCAGCACGAGCGACAATGTTGAACCGACACCGAACGATTTGTTAATGAGGAATTTTTCCTCGATCAGCTGACCGAACAACACGATTTTTTTGCCGCCGAGCATTGTTGAAACGGCAAAAGTCGACATTGCGGGAACAAACACCATGGTTATTCCGGAAATGATTCCCGGAACGGACTGCGGGAGCACAACTCGGAGGAATGTGTTCAGTCCGTTCGCACCGAGATCATGCGCCGCTTCGATATGGGATCTGTCGATTTTTATGAGCGTTGTATAAATCGGCAGAATCATAAAAGGCAAAAAGTCATATATTGTTGCAATCAGAACCGCGCCGGGCGTGTAGATGAGCTGAACGTCCGTCGCGCCGAACCAAGAGAGCACCGTTGCAACAATTCCGTCATCATAAAGAATTATCTTCCACGCAAGAGTTCTGAGCAGCATGTTCATCCACATCGGCATTATGAACAGTATCGAAAGCAATGCCGCCGTACGTTTTTTCATGTTCGAAAGAATATACGCAACCGGATATCCCGCAAGAAGGCACACAGCCGTTGTTGCCAATGCAATCCAGATGGAGTTCCACAGCGCGGGAAGATAGGTCGTGCTTGAAAAAACCTGTTTGACGTATTCGGTTGTGAATGTGCCGTTGTCGAAGAACGCATAGTATGCAACAAAAAGCATCGGAGCAACTATGAACAGCGGCATCCATACGAAAATATACGGGTAAGCAAGACGGGTTCTTTTCATCGATTTGCTTTTTGCCTCCTTTTTATTTGCTGCATAATTCCGTTCATAAGTTCTGCTGAGGTTCTTCCGCCGCAGTTTCCGTCGGTTGTTTTCGCTCCGGGTTCATAATGTGAATAGCATCCGGAAGAACTTCGATTCCGACGGTTTCGCCGACGGGCACGAAATCCGTTGAATGAACTTTGAATATGCGCCCGTCGCAATCCACGGTGAATTCATAGTGAACGCCCATGAAAAGAACACTCGTTACAACGCCGTGCAGCGGAGTTTTGCCTATCGGCACAAAATCAACATCCTCGGGACGGATAACAACATCAACGGGTTGTTCCGTGCCGAACCCTGCATCCACGCATTCGTAATCAATTCCGTGAATGTTCACAAGGTAATCACGCCGCATGGTTGCTTCAAAAATATTGCTCTCACCGATGAACCTTGCGACAAAGCGGTTTTTGGGCTCGTTATAAACATCTGTCGGGCAGCCGATCTGCTGAATGACACCGTGATTCATAACGGCAATGGTGTCACTCATGGTGAGGGCTTCCTCCTGGTCGTGAGTAACAAAGATAAACGTTATGCCAAGCTTTTTCTGCATACGCTTAAGCTCTATCTGCATTTCCTTGCGGAGTTTGAGATCGAGTGCGCCGAGGGGCTCATCCAGCAGAAGCACCTCCGGTTCGTTCACAAGCGCACGCGCAATGGCAACGCGCTGCTGCTGTCCGCCGGAAAGCTGGTCAATATAACGTTTTTCATATCCCGCAAGGTTAACAAGTTCAAGCATTTCCGTGACACGGCGTTTGATTTCATCCTTCGGCAGCTTGCGTATTTTCAGACCGAAAGCAACGTTTTCAAATACGTTAAGATGAGAAAACAGCGCATATTTCTGGAATACGGTGTTGACTCTGCGTTTATACGGCGGAACATTTGTCAGCTCCTTTCCGTCCATCATTATTTTGCCCGATGACGGCATAATGAAACCCGCAATAAGGCGGAGCAATGTCGTTTTGCCGCAGCCGGAAGGGCCGAGAAGGGTTAAAAACTCACCGTCGCGGATGTAAAGATTAATGTTATTAAGCGCAACATCACCGTCATAATCCTTTGAAACATTGACAAGCTCTATCAGGCGTTTGTTTTCCATATTTATACCCCGCTTCCGCAGCTGCGAAAGCACCCTTTCTCCGATTTCGGCATGTTCCTTCGGCCTGCGCACACCGTGCCGTCGGCATACGCGGGAATCTTTCGTTTTTTACCTGAGCTGCCGCGTATTCGGCGGACGCAGCCCAACTGTATTCAAGAGGATCATGTCATTGCCGCAAAAGCGGTTACGGACATAAACCTTAAGTCATCCTGCATCTTTATCAGAAGGACGGCGGGGTCACGACCCACAACACGCGCGCTTCGCGCTTTGAGAGATTGGCAATATAGTGATTCTCCGTCGGTTTAAAGCAGAAGCTGTCCCCTTTGTGAAGTTTAAGCTTTCTGCTGCCGATAACAAGAATTACACTGCCGGAAAGCACATATCCGAATTCCTCACCCTCGTGGGGTTCATCCTCAAAAGTTCTGCCTCCTTCGCCGAGCGTCACAAGAATGGGTTCCAAATCATTTTTCTGAGCGTTCGGAACAAGCCAGCAGACCTTTGAGCCAAGGTCGGAATCTTCGCTTTCGAACATGTCGTCCGGGGTGAAGACAACTTTTTCATCCGCATCCCCGGTTGTGAAAAAATCGGCAATATCGGTGCCCAAAGCTTCAAGGATGTCGATAAGAGTTGCAATGGACGGCGAGGTCAGATTGCGTTCAAGCTGCGAAATAAAGCCTTTTGAAAGCTCGGTTCTTGCCGCAAGTTCCTCCTGCGTCAGTCCGAGTTTCAGCCGAGTTCGCTTGATTTTATCGCCGATGTCGATCACCGTATCGCTCTCCTTTCCGAGCAGCAGTCCGCGCTTTTCGGGTGTTTTGAATCACTAAACTCCGTGTTTAGTTCCGCACCCCTTGCGCCGAACATGAAAGCTAAACCTTGAGTTAAGCATTGCTAAACTCAAGGCATATTAAAACACTTTTCCGCCCCATTGTCAACAGTTCCGCAACAATATACATTTTTTGACTTGTTTTGACGCTTTTCGTCGTTTCGGGCCATCCTTTTTGTTCTGTCTCCCGTTCCGAATCATGTTTTGCGGAAATGCAATATAAATGATTAATATATCTGTTGACATTCAATATACGCAATGCTAAAATCGACATGTGTCCGATGCTCTGTCGGGCAGAAAGAAATATATGGAGGACAGTTTCAGAATGAAAAAACTTATCTCGCTTCTCATCGCCGTGCTTATGGTATTCGGGCTTTTGCCCGTACTGTCGGCCCCGGCGACACATGCTTCCGCCGAATCATCCGACGGATACGGCGATTCCAAATCCGCCTCGCATCCGGCTGATACACTTCGCGGATTCAGCTATTTTTATCACGACTCAAAATTCATGGGCGGGCCTTACGGCTGGGTCTCAATGGCGTCCGGCAATCCGGAAGGCGCAAGCTTCATATCCGACTTTACGGAAAGCGGTTACGTTGCCGGTGAATTTTACAACGGCTACGTTTACGGCTATCGCTATGCGGAGGAAAGCAATTACCACTTCTGCAAAGTGAACGCGTTCACTTTTGAAGAAACCATTCTCGGCACATCCGAAGCCGTTGCCGCCGATATGGCATACGACTATTCAACCGATACAATGTATGCTGTCAGCGGCGATCTTCTCTGCACGGTAAATCTTTCGGACGGTTCGCTTACCGAGGTCGGTTTCGTCGGCCCCGATGCAATGCTTGCTCTCGCCTGCTCCACCGACGGACAGCTTTACGGTATCGGTGACGACTGCAATCTTTATGCAATCGAAAAAACCGAGGGCATGGGCGAAGTATGCGGCTTTACGGGCGTCATTGCGGACGGACTTCAATCCATGGCATGGGATCACAATACCGACACGCTCTATTGGGCAAGCTGTGCAACCACTCCCCACCTTTTTACCTATTATACAACCATGGGCAATCTCTGTGAGCTGAATACCATCGATGGAACCGCAACCGTTATCGGCAACATTTACGGCAGCAAGATGCAGGTCACCTGCCTGTACTCCGTTCCCGATTTCTACGATGCGCCCGAATTCCCGCTCACGGATATGCACCTTAGCCTTGACACTTCATACATGGTACCCGGACAGACCGCACAGCTTTCCGCATATATGGAACCCGCAAATGCAGAGCGCGGAGTCACATGGGCAACGTCAAACCCCAACATAGTCCGCGTTGACAATTGCGGCAAAATGACCGCAGTTGCAACCGGAACGGCACTTGTAACCGCCCAAAGCATCGACGGCAGCAAGATAAAAACCTGCACTGTGAACGTTGTTTCGAGCACGGACGGACTGACCCTTGATGATGCAGTCAACGGAACGGGTTCGAACTATACTTATAACAATGCAGCAAATTACCCCTTTGAAACAGAGATTCGCGACGGCAGGCTCTGCGCTGCTTCAACGATGACCGTTCAGGGTGAAGCACTGCTTCAAGTTGACCTCGGCACTCTTACCGCAGGCAGCGTTGTGCGTTTTGATTGGAAGACGGACACACGTTATATGTTCCACGGCTGGATACTTTGGTTCAATAACGACTACGTTGCAAACCTCACAGGTTCAACAGGCTGGCTCACATACGAATATGTCATTCCCGTAACGGGGCAATATGTCCTCACATGGAATCTTCACAAGGATAACTCCCCCGTTGACGGCTCAAATATGAGCTGGGTCGATAACCTTGTTGTTGAAAGCCAAAGCACTTCACCGGTGGAAGGTGTCAACGTTACCCCCGAAACTGCCGAGATGTATACCGGCGGACAGCTTGCGCTGAATGCAGAGGTTTACCCCTCAAATGTTGCCGATGCAAGCGTTTCCTGGAGCAGCAGCAATGAATCGGTTGCAACCGTCGACGCCGACGGCATTGTTACCGCCGTTGCACCCGGCACCGCCGATATCATTGCAGCAACGACCGAAGGCGGCTTTACCGACAGCTGTTCCCTTACGGTCGTTGATTCCGCCGTTATTGATGCGCCAATCAGCGATGCACTTAACGTTTCGGGCGGTTCACTCGTTTTCTCGAACGATACCGCTCATCCATGGGCGGTTGACAGCGAAACCTTTGCGGGCAGGACGGCTGCAAAATCAACTATCAACGGCATGGCGGGAACTTCAACAGGCATCAGGCTCAATGCCGGAACACTTCATGCAGGCGACAGGCTCAGTTTTGACTGGCTGGCAAGCAGCGAGGGCGGCACTTGGGACTATGCGGCATTCATTGTCAACGGAAATGTTGAAGCAACGACGGGCGGCACCGACAACGATTGGGCAAACTTCATCTATACGGTGCCCGCGGACGGTGAATACATCTTTGAATGGACATATCAAAAGGACGGATCACGCGATCAGGGCGATGACTGCGTTTATGTTGACGAGGTGTGCATTCTTCCGGCTGTCGGCGTTTTGGGCGATGTTGACGGGGACGGAACCGTTACAATATCCGATGCTCTCATGATAATGCGTAATGCCATGCAGCTGCTTGAGTTCACTCCCGCACAGGCCGCAGCTGCGGACATGGACGGCGACGGACTTATCACCGTTGAAGATGCACTCACCGCACTCCGCGCGGCCATTACCGTGCGTTAACGAGTGCTTCCTCTCGCACTATACGGAGCAGCAGAGTTCGGAAAATTCCGTTAAACTGCATACCTGCGAAAATGCCGAAAATTTAAGCCTTTTTCGCAATGAGCAAATTGTTCGGAATATTCCCGGGCAAAAGAAGCGGATGCACCAAAACGATGCACCCGCTTTTTTTATGTATGTGTTTAATCAATTGTGCGGCTTTTTGTGTTCAGTGCCCAATGCTGCGTTTAAGCTTCATAATCATTATTCTGAGCAGTTTCCCGGGAAGGATCTGCCACAGAAGCGCACCTGCGGCAATCGCAAACAGCGTGAAAAATCTTATCTTGCCGTGGTCGCAATAAAGCAGTGCGCCCGCCGTAATGCCGATTGCAATTGCACCGAAAAGCGTATCCGCCGCCGCTGTCGCAAATCGATTTCCCCTTATCCTTATCAATCTGAATAAATCATAAATGATGCCTGCTGCCAATCCGCACCAAAGACAGCACAAAAAAACAGGTATCTGGTTCAGGGTGTTCTGCATCCTGCACGTTTTACCTCCTTTCGCTTTCAGCCGTTTCGACATAAACTGCCCGCGGCTGTCGCGGGTTTATCTGAACATTCTTGAAAAAAACGAACCGCGCTGAACGGGAACATCATCATATTCAAAGGCAATAATTTGTCCTTCTATGATAACCTGTCCTTCATCAAGGTTCAGCTTCGTAATATGGAGTTCGGTTCCCTCCACTGTAAGTCCTCCGCCCTCCGTCATAAGCACAACCATGCTTTCGTTGAAACTGCCGACATCCTTAACTCCTGTGATGCTTGCAAGCTCCCTGTTCTCAATATGCACGGAATGCGTGCGCAGCCTGAGCGTGCTCCCTTCGATACACGGTCTGTCATTCATTTTGTTTCTCCTCTCTCTTCTATATGTTTTTTACTGCCGAAACTGCGGCTTATCTGCCGACAGGCTTCGGAACAACACCGACAACTCAAGCTTTCCTTTTCGGAATACACTGAACTGTTCATTGTTTTCTCGGGAGATCCGTAACCGGTCTCCCCCCTGTGTCCTTTACACTGTATGCATGCCTGCACGGCATTATGCTGACACTGATGACTCGGCGGAAGTCTTTTCGGTATTAATCAAACATGTAGTTTTATAGCAAATAATCGATGTTTTATGTCAGTTTTCAATTCCGGTTATATCATTTACGATGCGCGCATAGGTGTTATAAAGAGCATTTATGCTGCAATTTTATCAATCCGACCGGCACTGCGCGGGCATTGGCTTTGTTTTGCTGCGCATACAAAAAATATATTTTCGCTTTTTGAGTTTTTTTGCGGGGAAAAAAGCAAAAACTTGTATCAAACGGCAAGATAACCCGCTCGGAACGGAAAAATTGCTCTTGACGAAAATGCATTTCGGGAGTATGATATGAATGCGAGATATTGGTATGCTGAATTGAAAACAGATTGAATTCTTAGCTCCGTTTTTCACATTCGTCAGAGCTATTGGAATATGTCATACCATTGATATAAAAAGACTAAACTTTGTGTGAGGTAATACTATGACCAGAGAGCAGCTGCTCGAAAAAAGCTTGGAAAGCTTGCGCGAAATTGCAAAAGCTCAGGGCGTTAAATCTATTACTAAATATCGAAAAGCAGAACTTGTCGAGATTATTATGAACGGCGGCATTGTCGCCAGAAACCAGCCGATTTTCGGTGCTTACAGTCAACTCAGTCAAATGCCTGATCCCATTGCCGCCGCAAGAGCGAAGCAAGCTGCCAAAGCTGCAAAGGATGCAGGAACTCCCCCCGTTGTTTCCGAAACCTCGCAGCCCGCTGCCGGCACACAGCCCGCTGCCGCACCCTCGGAACCGCAGCCCGCTGCCGCCGCTGCAAAAACAGTGTCGGAACAAATACCTGCTCCGACCCAAATACCCGCTCCGACCTTTGAAATGCCCAAGCCTTCCGCGGCTCCGCAGTTCCAGCCTGCCGCGCCGAAGCCCGCTCAGGGAACTGTTTCCGCACCGGCTCAAATGGCCGCTTCAATCCCGATGCAGTCTCACTCCGCGCCCGCACAGGAAAACCCGCGTTCGGGCTTTACACTCGGATACAACAGCTCACGTCAGCAGAATTACGGCAGTCAGCCTTATTCAAAAGGCTATGATCGCAGTGCTTATTCCTCTGCGCGTGACAGCCGCAGTTACAGCCGCAGCGGGCAAAACTACCCCGCAGGCAATAATTCAGGCAGCTATCGTCAGCCCAGAAACGAGCAGTATTCCTCCAACGATTCAAGCTATCGTCAGCAGCGCGGAAATGATTCTTTCCGCCAGCAGCCGCAGGATCCTTATCAGCAGCAAACCCTTTTCCCGCAGCAGGATTTTTATGCTCAGCAGGGTTATACTGCCCAACCCCAGAGCGGTTTCCAGCCCACTTATCCGCAGCAGGACAGTGCCTATCGTCAGCCTGCGGCAGGGTATACAAATCCCGTCATGCCCGGTGCGAATTATCCTGCAAGGCAGGAGGGTTACTACAACGCCGAATACGGAACGAGCAACCCTGCCGTTCCCGAAATGATCGAAGCCGGTGAATGCGATGATGCCGAGGGCATCCTTGAAATTATGTCCGACGGATACGGCTTCCTCAGGCGCGACAACTACCTTCCCGGAACGAACGATGTTTATGTTTCAAACTCCCAAATCCGCCGTTTCCGCCTCCGCACCGGCGATCTTGTAACAGGCAAAACGCGCCAGACAAGAGAGAACAATCGCTATGTTGCTCTTATGTACATCACGGCGATCAACGGCATCAGTCCCGAAGAAGCCGCGCTGCGCAAGCCTTTTGAGGATCTCGTCCCTATCTTCCCGAACGAGCGATTCACCCTTGAAACACCCGGAAACAGCCAAAAGGCACTTGCAATTCGGCTTATAGACCTGATCTCCCCCATCGGCAAAGGTCAGAGAGGCCTTATTGTTTCTCAACCCAAGGCAGGAAAAACCACCCTGCTTAAGTCCATTGCAAACGGTATTGCTCAAAACTATCCCGATGTTCATCTTATTGTTCTCTTAATCGATGAACGTCCCGAGGAAGTTACCGATATGCAGCGCTCAATTAAGGGCGAAGTTGTTTATTCAACTTTTGACGAACTTCCCGAGCATCACACCCGCGTTGCCGAAATGGTTATGGAACGTTCCATGCGCCTTGTTGAAATGGGCAAGGATGTTGTCGTTCTTATGGACTCCATCACAAGGCTTGCCCGTGCCTATAACCTGACCATCAATTCCACCGGCAAAACCCTGTCCGGCGGAATGGATCCCGGTGCGCTGCATAAACCCAAGCGTTTCTTCGGTGCTGCACGCAACATTGAAGACGGCGGAAGTCTCACGGTTATTGCAACCGCACTTGTTGAAACCGGTTCCCGCATGGACGATATGGTCTATGAAGAGTTTAAAGGCACAGGAAACATGGAGATTCATCTGGATCGCAAGCTTTCCGAAAAGCGCATCTTCCCTGCCGTTGACATATATAAGTCCGGCACAAGACGCGAGGAGCTGCTTCTCACGGATGATGAGCTTGACTGCGTCACCCGTATGCGCAGGATGCTCTCCGGCGGAAATACAGCAGAAGTTACGGAACAGGTTATCAACATGCTTGAAAAAGCACCGACCAATGCCGAATTCTGCACGCTCTTCAAAAACTACATTGCGATGTATGAAAAGGATGGCTACATGTCCGCGGGAAGAACGCCGCTCAGACGGTGAGCAATCACGGTGAGCAATCATTGAATTAACATAGCATATGCACAAGCCCTCGCCGCGGCATTCGGCGAGGGCTTGATTGAAACAAAAAAACAGTACGAATAAAGCCTTCTGCCGATCGGCAAAAGGCTTTTGGCTCCCCCTGTTGGACTCGAACCAACGACACTGCGGTTAACAGCCGCATGCTCTACCGACTGAGCTAAGGAGGAATATTGAATTTGAACATCAGTTCCTTCGAACAAGATGTATTATACACCCATTGGACGTATTATGCAATACCCTTTTGCAAATATAACATCGTGCTCATTGTTGCACGGGCTCAATATAATATTTGTATTTGTTTGGAGCATAGGTCTGTGTTTATGCATCAACCGCCGCCTGCATTCCCGTTTGAATTTCCGGCAATCTCCATGAAGGTCATCATCGCCTCCCAAACCGCTGCTTTCAAAGCAGCGAAACAGGCACAGGCATTGCAAACAGCAATTGCAGTCAATGCCTGCTCTTTGCCGGAAAAGAGCAGGTTTGCAAACGGGAGCAAGAACAGCAAGCAGCCGGTAATCCTGTTTGCGATGGTGTGTCTCATAATAAACCATCTCAGCGCGACGAATCCCGCAGCAACGCTGCAAGCACGAATTGTGATAACAGCAGCAATCACCCAAATAACCCAATTGTCGAATTGCAGCTTCGGCAGAACATTAGCTGCGTATGATGCCGCAAAGCATAAATCCGATATGCTGTCAAGTATCGCACCCATTTCACTCTCTGTATGCAATTTTCATGTCATCGAGCATATCATACAATCCGCAGTATGCATACACAATACAGAGCTGCACTGTTCCGTACTTAATCGGAAGCAATGCAGCCTATACAGCAATCCGCGTCAAAGTGACAATATTTGCCGCATTGTCATGCAGCACCTTATTTCTGCACTTCATACCCCGCTCCGTCCACGGATTAAAATGAAATAAAAAAACAGCATTTCAACAGGAAATGCTGTTTTGTGGCTCCCCCTGTTGGACTCGAACCAACGACACTGCGGTTAACAGCCGCATGCTCTACCGACTGAGCTAAGGAGGAATACTATTTTCTCAACAGTTGCTATTATACCTCCAACCGACTTAAAATGCAAGGGCTTTTGACAATATATTTATTTTCCGCGCACTTTGATTATTTGCTCAAAGGAATACTCCGCATACTCATAGATAATCAAATCCAGCTCCTTTCGCACATTGTCTGGCAGTTTAACTCTTCCCATTTGCGGCAGCGGCAGCAGAATCATGCGGCGCAGCGCTTCAGCCGAAAGCGCGCTGATCACGCGGCAGCCGACACCGCAATAATCGCAAAGGGTTCCTCCCTGCACTTTTGAAAATGCAACCTCCTTCTGCTTTCGCAAATCCTTCCCGCAGCGTACGCAATGCGTCAGGACGGGTTTATAGCCGGCAAGGCAGAGCATTTTGGCCGTGGAACAGAGTTCAATGTCTATCGGATTGTTGTCTCCGTATGCAAGAAAGCTCAGTGCATGGTAGCACAAAGGAAAAAGTTCCGCGCCGCCATGGTTATACGCAATAATTTCCGCAAAACGAAGAATCTGGTTTGCTGAAACAAGCCTTTCGTACTCCTCCCTTATCGGATAAAACGATTCCTTAATTGCTGTTGACGAAGCGTACAATATTCCGCCGCGTTCATACACAACAAACTCACCGTAGCAGCACTGCTCTGAAACTGCGTCAGTTGAAACGGAGCTTTTTTTTCGGCAGTTGCGCACGGTAACAGCGACAGCACCGCGTTCCTGCGTGAGGACGGTCAGTATACGGTCGTTGTCGCGATAATTCGCATATCTCAATACTATTCCGTTCAGTGTTTCAAATGCCATGTTGAATTCATACCGCCGTATCGCGCTGCTCCGCACACCTTACCGACACCGGTAAGCACGTTTGAAAGCCCATGTGTTTTTTTTCGTTTTTCGGGAACACTAAGCTCACTTCGATAAGGCAGCTCGAAGTATTCCCGAATCTGTTACCGCAACGAAAAGGAGGACATGATGAACCATTCAGTCACAGAAAGCGGCACCGCGGACAATCAGGAACCGCTCTTTTCCGAAACATTTCGCAAAAAAAGCGACAGAGCTCCAAGCAGCGGAAAAGCACAAAAATCTCTTTGGGCCGATTTTGCCGCAACGGGAAATGTTGAAGCTTATCTCAGGTACCGCCGTGCCTTCGGGCAGCGCAAGGATGAATAATCGGCGATTATTGCAAATTCGGCACCGCTCTTCCGCCAAATGTCGTCCGTCGCTTAAAAATCGGGAGTAAAGCCGAATTCTTTCAACGCGGAAGCACTGTTGCGCCAGTCGGGACGAACCTTTACCCAAAGCTGAAGGTTCACCTTTGTTCCGAAAAGCCATTCTATATCACGCCGCGCTTCCGAACCGATGCGTTTGAGCATTCTCCCGCCGTGTCCGATTATGATGCCTTTGTGTGTTTCGCGCTCGCAATAAATAGTTGCAAAAACATCGTGTATCCCGTCTTCACGGAGCTTGATTTTGTCAATGCCTATGCCTATGCCGTGCGGTATCTCATCCCGCAGCAGTTTCAATGCGTTTTCACGTATCATTTCACCGCAGATCGCCCACATAGGCTGATCCGTCACCATATCGTCAGGATAATACTGCGGGCCTTCGGTCAGGTACTTGCAAAGAATCGCTTCAAGTTTATCCACATTTCGGCCCGTCTCCGCGCTTATTGCAACAATATCCTTTATGTAAGGTTCTTTTTCAAGCCGTTCGCGAATCTCGTCGATATCTCCGAGACTCACAAGGTCGCTTTTGTTAATTGCGGCAACCACAGCTGTTTTTCCGCATCGTTCGCCGAGCCGGGACAGCAGCAATTCATCCTTTTCGCGTATGCCGACGGAAGCGTCAAGCATTAAAAGTATCGCTTCAACCTCGTTCACGGCATCAAATGCGACTTTCAGCATGTATTCGCCCAAACGATTTTTCGGTGCCGTCACTCCGGGAGTGTCAAGAAAAATTATCTGGTAATCATTTCTTGATACAATGCCCGTTATCCTGTTGCGCGTTGTTTGCGCTCTGTCGGAAACAATGCTGATTTTTTGCCCGACCATGCGGTTCATCAATGTTGATTTTCCGACATTCGGAGAACCGATTATCGTTACGAATCCGGATCTGTATGCTGATTTATTCTGTGTTTGTGTCATTGTTTACTCCATATCTTTCTTTGAGAACGCAAAGGGCAGAAGTTCGCCGAGGGAAAGAATTCTGTATTTGCCTTCCCGATTTATGCAAATAACAGGCATTTCCGCATCACAGAACTCCGCAAGCACCTGTCTGCATACCCCGCACGGAGCCGTAAAATTATCGCTGTCCGAAGCAACGGCAATTGCTGAAAACTGACGTTCCCCCTCGTAAACTGCTTTAAATATCGCCGTCCGTTCCGCACAGTTTGTGGGCGAATAAGCGGCATTTTCTATATTGCAGCCGCAATACAGCGTTCCGTTTTTTGACATCAGGCAAGCCCCGACGCGAAAATGCGAATAAGGCACATATGCGCGTTCGCGCGCCCTAAGTGCAAGTTCAACGAGCTGATTAATCTTTTGTTCCGTCAGTTCAAAACCATTCATATTTACTCTGTGCATCCATCAATTTGTTTTGCAATTGCGGACATTATTCTCCGCTGATGTTCAAGCATAACTGTTTCATCCTCCGGTCGCATATGATCGAAGCCCAAAAGATGCAGCACTCCGTGAACGGTAAGGAACATCAGTTCGCGCTCCGTCGAATGCCCGAGAGCTGCGCCCTGTTCCGCAGCGCGCGGAACCGAAATCATAATATCGCCCAGGAAATCATCCGGAATGCTGAGTATTTCATCACCTTCATCCGCAGGGAAACTCAAAACATCCGTCGCCCTGTCAACATCGCGATATTCACGGTTGTAAGCATGAATCGTTTCATCGTCTGTCAAAACGATCGAAACGCCGCGCCCGGCCGCACCCTCAATCGCAAGAGCGGAAAGCGCGGCCCTCTGCACCGCATCGGTTTCCGACTGTGCCGCATCAAAATTCATTGTTTCAATGCTCACCGCAGAGGATTTAATGTTCCGTTCGGTTCGGTCTTCACCGTTCTTTTTTATTGTATCTTCATACTTGCTGTTCACTTGTTTTTTCCTCTAAAGGCGGATATTCCACCCTTTCATGATACTGAGCCGAAAGAGTTTTTAAGAAACTCTGCTCGATTTTTTTGATATCTTTTGCCGTAAGCGGTGATTCACTGAGCTGCCCGTCCTCACGCAGCCAAAGGCCGTTTATCACTTCGTGAACTTTATCCGCAATCATCTCATGAGTCGGATTTTTCATCGAGCGCACAGCCGCCTCGCAGCAATCGGCAAGCATTATTATCGCGCTTTCCTTGGTGGAAGGTTTGTTTGCTTTGTAGCGGTAAACAGCGGCATCAACCTCCTCGGGCGAACCCGCATCATTCACGGCCTTGTTATAGAAAAAGCGTACTATTGAATCACCGTGATGCTGCGCAACAATTTCAATCACGTCGGACGGGAATTTATGCTTTTTGAGCAAGGTCACTCCGTCACTTTGGTGAGAAATTATCCGGCGTGCACTCTCCTCCGGCGGAAGTTCATCGTGAATGTTATAGTCACGCTGATTTTCTATAAAATGTGCGGGGCTTGTGAGTTTGCCGACATCATGGTAATACGCTGCAACCTTGCATAAAAGTGAGTTCGCATCCACCTCATCCGCCGCCGATTCCGCCAGCGCCGCAACAAGAATGGAATGATGATATGTCCCCGGTGCTTCAAACATCAGCCGCTTTAATAACGGGTTGTTATTGTTCAAAAGGTCATTGAGTCTCGTTTCGGTTGTTACATCGAAAATGCTCTCGCACACAGGCATCAGCCCGACTGCAAGCACGCCGCACAACGCAGAGCTTGCAAGCAGGCTGCAGGCGTCAAGAAGCACATCGGTAATACGGACACCGAAGAAGGCTTGTACACAGATAAGGATAATACCTGAAACAATCCCGCCGATGACGCCGGAAATAATCGGCGAAGTTCTTCCTTTGTTGATTTTCAGTGCAATCACCGCAGCAAAACCGCCGGCGGAAACAGCAGCAAGCATTGACAACGGCTTGTATGCAAGAGCAGCATCGGGCAAACAGGCAAACAGAGCTGCATATACGGCCAGCATGGCTGTGCATGCGTACGCACAATGTTTTCCGACAAGCAATGCGGCAAGAATAATCCCGAGGAATGCCGCTGTAAAAGCATATCCGACGCAGGTCGTAAACACACTCAGCACCGTTGAAACAAGAAGAAGAATTACTGTTATCAACAGCTGCTTAAGATTTTTCGTTATACGGTTTCTTTCCGCAAACAAAAGCAAGCCGAATCCCGCCGTTGTTGCAAGTGAAGCAACTCCGCAAATCAATGCGCACATCACATACCCGCCGTGGGGAATTCCCGCTTTTGCGCCCGCATCCGCAAGACGCAGATAAAAGGCGAAATACTCTGCAATTGCCGTGCAAGCAAGCACGATAAACGCGCTTCGCGGGGTAACGGCCTTTTTTGTTCCGCCCGCCCCGCCGGCATCTCCGCTGCGTTTTTTGGCTTGTCTCTGCATTTTGTCCTCCTGTTGCTTTTATCTGATTATAAAAATCGGAGAAAATCCCGACCGTTCTCTTCCGCCGTGCATTACCTTGAAGCAAAGTTTTCGCAAAGCTTTTCAGCGTTTTGCCGGTCTGAAACCGTCATCCAGTTCGCTTCGCGAACCGGAGCGGCTGTGCTCTCCGTCGTTGACTTGTTCTCCGTCACGAACGGCAGCAGCGCGCTCCGCCGCACGTTCTGCGGCACGTTCCGCCGCTTTTTCATATGCACGAACAATGCGCTGAACCATTTCATGACGAACAACATCCCGCGCAGTGAGATAAACGATGCTCAAACCTTCAACTTCATTCAAAACGCGAAGCGCATGAATAAGTCCGCTTGTTTTTTCCCGCGGGAGATCTATCTGAGTAATGTCACCCGTCACAACGACACGCGAACCCTCGCCAAAGCGCGTAAGGAACATTTTCATCTGTTCAACGGTGCAGTTCTGTGCTTCATCCAAAATAATATACGCATCATTCAGCGTACGTCCGCGCATGTATGCAAGCGGGGCAACCTCGATCACCCCGCGCTCAGATAAAATGCGGAAGTTTTCCGAACCGAGAAAATCATAAAGCGCATCGTAGAGCGGTCGCAGGTAAGGGTCAACTTTGTTTTGCAGATCTCCCGGCAGGAATCCGAGCTTCTCCCCCGCTTCCACCGCAGGCCTTGTGAGGATGATTCGGCTGACTTCCTTGTTTTTGTATGCAAGCACGGCCATTGCAACCGCAAGATATGTTTTGCCCGTGCCCGCAGGACCCACTCCGAAAACGACTGTGTTGTGTTTCAGTGCGTTTATGTAACGCTTCTGCCCCAGTGTTTTGCACTTTATCTGCTTGCCCTTGCTTGTGAATGCAATGACATCATCCGCAAGCTCAAGAATCAACTCCGAATTGCCTTCCCGCGCAAGGTCAATTGCGTATCGTATGCGCCCTCTGTCAATACTCTCACCGCGTTTAATCAGCGAAAGCAGTTTTTCAACTACATTGCGCGCAATATCCACTGCACTCTGCTTTCCGCTGATATTGATCTTTTCGGAATCGGCAGCGATGTTCGTGCCGGTTTCGGCTTCGATTATTTTGAGATTTTCGTCAAAGACGCCGAACAGTTTTATTATCTCGTCCATGGACTCAATCTCCGTAAATTCGGTCACGGTCGGTTCATCAACAACTGCCTTGCCGTTGAGCATATTGCCTGCATCGGCAGTGCTTTCCGTATCCGTCAATTCGTTTATTTCGTATCTTTTCTCAGTCGGCATATGTTCTTTTTCCTTATTTTGCATATCCTGTTTTTTATGATTACAACCTCGGTCGGACTTTTTGCTTAAAAGCCGCGGAATAAACACACTTTCGCATCGGTCGTATCGTTTAAAGCAATTTCAAACTTTCCGCTTCGCGCCTTGTTGATTTTCAATCAGTAATACTGAATGTATCCGATGTTTTCAATCGTTTGAACATTCAAAACGGCAATAAGCGTTCCGTCCGCCTGCTGTATGAAATCGGTTGATTTTGCAATTATTCTTGCATCCTTCGGAATCGATGATTTCATTTCGGCGTCAAGCTTCGCGTTCGCTGCTGCTGTCATCTCATCGTATGTAAGATTTTTTTCCGCAACAACAAGCTCATGCGCCCTGCCTTTGTAAACACGGACAGGCAGAAGCCCTGCATCCAATGTTTCGCAGGATTCAAGCGTAATTTCAAATTCATCATAGAGCACGCGGGATTCCCGAGTAATTTTCTTTCCTTTAAATAGGGTCGGAAAACTTATTTGCGTGTATTCGCAGCTGTTCCCGCTTTGACAAAGTTTGGGGGCTGTTTTTCCGATTTCAACAGAAAACCGATAAGCAACCTGACCCGTTATTGTTCCGCGGGAATGCACAAGTACGCGCTCCGACGAACCTTCCGGGGTTATATCCCCATCAATCAAAAGCTGTCCCTGCCGAACAGCTGCGCCCTTTCTGACGGCAGCATTGCCTTTGTTTGCAACTATGCTGAGGATTACGCAGTCCTTGTCCGCATATATGCCGCAAGGTTCCGTGTTTTCTTCCGTCGAGGCAGCGGAATTGTATTCACTGACGTTGATTTTCAGCACAACGCCGCAAATACCCGCATCCGCAAAGCTCAACGTCGGCAGCGCATTCAGAAGCGAATCGGCAACGCGCTCAGCATTCAACTTGGCTGACGGCATTCCTATGCGTACTCCGCAATCCGCAACCACCGAAAGAATTTCGGACGGCTCCAACGCATCACATCCGGAAATATCAATCAGCAGCACTCGGTGCGACAATATGCACATGGCTGCAAAGCCGATAATCAATACTGCAATCAGCATGAAACGCGATTTAAGTGATCTCAGCAGCACAGGCAGCCCGCGCTGTTCAAGAACGCACGCTTCCCCGCCGTGCAATTCCGTCAACTCAACAAGCGGCATGCAGTTGCCTGTCTCCGTGACGGCTGTTATCGTGCTTTTATTTTCGCGCTCGATATTGTGCAGAGATATGCCCTCCGCCAGCAAAAGATTAACCATTTTTTCCGGGCGCATGCACCTCATCCTTATTTTAACATATCCCCGAGTAAATTTCCACAAAAACATATATCTGTCCGCCGCTCCGATTTCCTTCTATTTTTCTTTGCAGAATGATGTATTCGAATCATTTCCCGTGCCCGCCGACCACGGTCTTCAGCGTGAGCTTTCATATTCGACCGCAGCTATTTCGCCCGTGCATACAACGGTCTGCTTATCCGCGCAGCAGATTCTGAGTTCGGTTCCGGCAATGCTCAGTATTCCGAGTGCGGTATGCAGCCGAACCTTTGAATCCGAAAATTCCAGCACGCCGCGGTGATTCTCTATTTCCGCAGTATTTCTTCCGAATATGCGTATGCACGGCACGTTGTCAAGCGTACCCTCCGGCAGATCAAGCTTCGTCAGCAAAGCACCCGTTGCCTTGCTCATGCGATATTTTTTGCATTCTGTTTCGTTCCTCATGCAATAATAATATGAGCAGACCCGTGCATTATATGTTGTTCTGCATAATTCGGCTGCGCAAAGTAATCATATATCATGCGTGCGCATAACAATTTGGCTTTGCAAAGGGGCTTTGAATTTATTGTTTCCATGAAAACAGCGCCCCCGAACCGACAGCGGATTCAACGCTGTTTTTTATCGAAACCCGTTGCCCCCAAACGGAAAATGTTGTAAAATAGAGCTGCGGTTAGCCCATGCTTACACATCATGCCTTGCATCGGGCAATCCGCAATTATGCTTACAGGAGGTTTTCTTTCTATGATAAAGGAATATTCAATCAGCGGAATGAGCTGCGCCGCCTGCTCCGCCTCGGTTGAACGCGCCGTTCGCCGCATTTCCGGAGTTGACGCTGCAAGCGTCAATCTTTCAACAGAAAAACTTTTTGTACGAAGTACAAATGACCTTTCCGATGAAATTTTTGCCGCCGTGCAAAAAGTCGGGTTCGGCATTGCTCCGGTCGTTTCGGCGAAGAAGCAATCCGCTATCGATGCCGAGCGGCGTCGGCTTGACATCAAAAAAAGGCGCAGCAACCTTATCCTTGCCGCAGTGTTTGCAATTCCGCTCTTTTATATTTCAATGGGACACATGGTAGGGCTTCCTGTCCCCGCGTTCATCACCGAACCGCGGGCTTTCGCCGTTACGCAGATGATTCTGCTGCTGCCCGTGCTTTTTGCCGGCAGAGCATTCTATGTGCGCGGAATCAAGGCGATATTCGGACTGCACCCGAATATGGATTCGCTTATTGCCGTCGGCACAATTGCATCAATTGCCTATTCCGTTTACTCAACCGTACTGATATTCAAAGGACAGCATCATATGATGCATGAAGGGCTGTATTTCGAATCCGCCGGCGTTATCATCACTCTCGTCATGTTGGGCAAATATCTCGAACAGCGTGCAAAATCCCGCACGGGCGATGCCATTGCAAAGCTCATCGGGCTTGCACCGGACACCGCATGTGTTGTTGCAAAAGACGGAAGCGAAAAGCAGGTTGACGTTGATGAGCTTGTTGTGGGCGAGATCATCCGCGTTCGCCCCGGTGAGCGCATCCCCGTTGACGGCGAAATAATCGACGGCACAACAAGTGTCGATGAATCCATGCTCAGCGGCGAAAGCATTCCCGTCGATAAACAGCCCGGGGACGAGGTCATCGGCGGCAGCGTCAATCTCAGCGGCAGTTTCACATACAAAACGCGCCGCGTCGGCGATGATACCGTTCTTTCCGGCATGGTTCGCATGGTTGAGCAGGCGCAGGGCAGTAAAGCTCCCATTGCCGGGCTTGCAGACAAAATCAGCGGCATATTTGTGCCCGCTGTCGGCGCAATTGCACTCGTAAGCGCAGTCATTTGGCTGCTTGCAGGGCAAAGTTTCGGCATTGCGCTTAAGATTTTCGTTTCGGTACTTGTTATCGCCTGCCCCTGCGCACTCGGGCTTGCAACTCCGACGGCTATCATGGTCGGCATGGGGCGCGGCGCATCACTCGGCATTTTTATCAAAAACGGTGAAGCTCTTGAACATGCCTGCAAAATTGACACGATTATTCTTGATAAAACAGGCACAATCACAGAGGGGCGCCCGGTTGTTGAAAAAGTTATTCCGCACGGCATTGACGAAAAAGAGTTTCTGCACCTTTTTGCATGCGGTGAGGCCTCCAGCGAACACCCGCTTGCGCGGGCAGTCACGGACTATGCTTCTGAAAAAAGTATTCCGTTCTCCGCACCGAAGGAATTCGAAGCCCTTGCGGGACGCGGTGGGAAAGCGATCGTTGACGGCAAAAGCATTCTTATCGGGAACGAACGACTTTTTTCCGAAACGGAAATCGAATACGATAAAGCCGCACTCGACGAGCTTACTTTGTCCGGCTGCACACCGCTGATGCTCGCCGTTGACGGCATGTACCGCGGAATAATCGGCGTTGCGGATGCAATAAAGCCTTCCTCCGCAAAAGCGGTCCGGACACTTAAAGCACACGGCATCGATGTTTGGCTCGTCACCGGAGACAATGCGCACACGGCCGAAAGCGTTGCAAAGCAAGTCGGCATAGAGCACGTGAAGAGCGGCTGTCTCCCCTCCGACAAAAACGACTGCATTGCAGAACTTCAAAAACAAGGACACCTCGTTGCAATGGTCGGAGACGGCATAAATGATGCTGCCGCGCTCGCGCTCTCCGACGTCGGCATTGCAATCGGCACCGGCACGGACGTTGCTGCCGCAAGTGCGGATATTGTGCTTGCAAAAGGTGAACTCACCGGAATCAGCGATGCACTTCTGCTCTCCCGCACAACGCTCAGAATCATTAAGGAAAACCTTTTCTGGGCATTCGCTTACAATTGTCTCGGCATTCCCGTTGCGGCGGGTTTGCTGTATGCATTCGGCGGACCGCTGCTTAACCCCATGCTTGCTGCACTTGCAATGAGCCTCAGCTCAGTTACGGTGCTTACGAATGCATTGCGGCTGAAACGGGCGAAACTGAAGTAGTTTTTTCTCCGTTTTCGCCGAATGCGCAGGCAACACAATATTATTGTGTTTTCGGTATAAAATTGGTATAATATGCTTGGAACAAAATCATGGAGGTTACGGCTTGATAAACAAGAGCATTTCAGAGGCCGTTCTTGAGGCTGCACTCAGGACGGGCGGGGATTTTTCTGAACTTTACATGCAGGACACCGAATTCAACACGGTGAAAATGGTTGACGGAGCAGTTGACAATGCAAGCTATGAGCGCAAAGCCGGCGCAGGCGTGCGTGTCCTCAAAGGCACGCGCAGCGCATATGCATACACTGCGAACACAAGCGAAAGCGCTTTAATTGCAGCTGCAAAGGCGGCGGCATCCGCACTTAACGAAGCAAAGGAATTCGAAGCAAAATCCGTCTGCGTTGAACGCATCGGCGGATACGAGCAAAAAATACCTTTTTCAACCATAAAAAATGCAGATAGAATCGCGCTTTTGCGCAGCGGCACAGCAGCAGCAAAGGCCTATTCAAACGAAGTCACTCAGGTTGTTGCGGCGTATATGGATTGCGACCATCGCATTGCGGTCTGCAACAGCGATGGCGTTTATGCCGAGGATCGTCGGCCGCGAACAAGGCTGATGATTCAATCGGTTGCAATGGCAAACGGCGAAGCGCAAACAGGTTATGAAGGCCCCGGGCTTGGAAAAGGATTCGAAGCTTATCAGCAAATCGACCCGGAAACCGTCGGCAGAGAAGCTTCACGTATTGCGATAACAATGCTTCACGCACCCGAATGCCCGGCAGGAATGGTTCCCGTTGTTATCGACGGGGGCTTTGGCGGTGTTATTCTGCATGAAGCTTGCGTGCATGGGCTTGAAGCCACCAGCGTCGGCCGCGGGAATTCTGTTTTCTGCAACAAACTCGGTCAAAAAATCGCAAGCGATATCGTGACGGCGGTTGACGACGGGACGATGCCCGGCGAATGGGGCAGCATGTGCTTTGACGATGAGGGCCATCCCGCCCAGCGCAACGTTCTTATTGAAAACGGAGTCCTCAAGAGCTACCTTGTTGACATACTCGGTTCACGCCTTATGAACCACCCTGTCACCGGCAGCGGCAGGCGACAGGATTATACATATGCACCCACTTCCCGCATGACCAACACTTTCTTTGCTGAAGGCACTGACGATGAAGAGGCCATGCTTGCAACCATGGGCGACGGTTTGTTCGCCGCAAAGATGGGCGGCGGCTCCGTGAACCCGCTCACCGGTGAATTCAATTTCGCCGTTCTTGAAGGTTACTGGGTTAAAAACGGCAAGATTCTTTGCCCTGTCCGCGGTGCAACGCTCATCGGCAAGGGCGCGGACGTTCTTATGAAAATCGACCGCATCGGCAGAAGGATGTGGATGGGTCAGGGCATGTGCGGCTCATCATCCGGCAGCGTTCCGACCAATGTCGGCCAGCCGCGCATTCGCGTAAGTGAAATCACTGTCGGCGGCAAAGGAGGCGCGCTGTAATGACTTTTGAATCCTTTAAAGAAGCCTGCTTTAAGGCTGCACTTGAAAAAGGCTGTGAAGCCGCTGAAGTTTTTTTCCGTGAAGATGAGTCCTTTTCGGTTAATGTGCTGAATTCCGAAATCAGCAAATACACCTCCGCACACGCTTACGGACTCAATCTGCGTGTCGTTTTCGGCGGCAAAACGGGTTATGCTTACACCGAAGTTTTCGACAACGCCGATGCTCTTGTTGAAAGTGCAATCGACAATGCCCGTGTTATTGAAAACAATGACGAAAACCCCATGCAGAGCAAATGCGAGTATCCGACAATAAACCAAAAGCAGAACCCTGTTGCGGACATGAGCGAAAGCAAAAAAATCGAGCTTGCATTGAGACTTGAACGCGATACTCTCGATTTTGACGACCGAGTAAACCGTGTTGCTTACTGTGCGGTTGAAACGGGTGTTGAGACCACGCGCATCCATAACACGTACGGACTTTGTGCCGATAAGGAAAACAAATACTCCGTTGCTGTCATTGAACCGATTTTGCGCATCGGTGAAGACGAGCGCGAAAGTTTTGCTTTCAAATTCGGCTCAGGCATGTTGGATTGCGGGGACATTATCAAAGAGAGTGTCGACAATGCACTGATGCAGTTCCATGCTTCTGCCGTTGATTCCGGTGAATATCGTGTCCTTCTGCGCAGCGATGCAGCAACGGATCTGCTTTCCGCTTTTTCGAGCATGTTCTCCGCAGACAGCGTTCAAAAGGGACTTTCCCTGTTGAAAGACAAACTCGGCGAGCGCATAGCAAATCCCTGCATTTCAATCATTGACGATCCGTTCGAGGAGGATAATCCCCGCGCATTCGATGCCGAAGGAACACCTTCCGTAAAAACTGTTGTTGTTGAAGACGGCATACTTAAGAGCTTTCTTCACAATCTTAAAACCGCACGAAAGGCGGGTGTTGCCTCCACCTCCAACGCCGGACGCGCCGGTGTCGCCTCTCCGGTCGGAGTTTCTCCCAGCAACTTTTTCATTGCAAAAGGCGAAAAGAGCTATGATACGCTTGTTTCCGAACTTGACAGCGGAATTGTCGTTACCGAACTCGGCGGCCTTCACAGCGGACTCGATCCCGTCAGCGGCGATTTTTCGTTGATTGCAAAAGGACTGCTTGTTGAACAGGGCAGTGTCATCCGTTCCGTTGACCAGATTACCTGTGCCGGCAATTTTCTCTCGCTTATGAATTCCGTTATCGCCGCAGGCAGCGACCTGCGTTTCGGCTTTCCCGGCGGCGGCAGAGTCGGCTCTCCGAGTCTCCTTGTTGAAAAGCTTATGATTTCAGGTAAATAATCGACTCTTCGTTTGATTGTATTTAAATGCCCCGAACCCGCGCAAATGCGGGAACGGGGCTGTTTCAATTGGCGCTATACCAAATATGGGGATCAAGAGTTGAGGCAAAAACTCTCCGAATTGATGAAGAATACGGCGTAGAAAAACCAAACTCATCAAAGAAGATCGTTATACCTCAACAAGATTATACCGCAAGACTGCTTGGCATGTAAGTCGTGAACGTACTCACCACCGTTTTCCGGCAATGGCTGCATCCCGCTTGTTTCTGATGATGCTTTTCGGAGCAGAGTTTTCGGAAACCGCCTCTGTCTGCATTCGAAGCGGATCACCTGCATTGAAACCATACGCACGATTGTTTTTGCCGGTCAATTCACGCGAAGAAACTTCCAGCAAAGCTTTCCTTGTTAACTTAGCTTAAGTTAACAAGGAATTACAGCAACCGAACCGTTGCGTCCGATTGCCCTGCAGCAATCAACATATACTTCAATGAACGCATATCCGCCGCGCAAGGCTAAGGACCGAGCCTTTTCCAATCCGCCCGGAAGGGCTTTCCCGCCCGGATAGTGTTCAATTATTTGTCCGGTAACATCGAGGGTATGAACTTCATATGGTTTGCCAAGGTAACAAATTGATACAATACCAAGCATAATTCCGTTGATTTCCACTTCAGGAAATTCATTATGAATGGCGTCAATAATTCTTTTAACTTTTTGTTGATTTTGTACATGGCCACCGATATCTAACTCGCACATTGTCTGTATATAATCTTTAGAACGTTTTTTGCGCAGATATCTATCCAATTCCATTTTATTCATCTGCTGAGTTTGCAACTTTTGCTGCTGAATCGGAGCAGTACTCAATGTTGTTCCCGTCAGATTCCGGGGTTCAGGTCGTGTCAGTAATGGCTTTGGCATTTTGTTACCTCCTCATTTTCTTTTTGTTTATTCCGCTTACATGTTTATATTTTTGCACTCTTAAGAATAAGAATTAAACCGATAATTATGACGCAAGCAGGCGCAAACGCAGCCAATATCATTGATAAGTTGGATAGGCTGTTTGAAATGCTTTCAAAGTTATTTTCTAAAACCCAAATGCCAAAGACATAAATAATTGCCTTCAGAAAGGATGCCCTCAGGATACCGGCAACGCTGCTTTTCGAAAACAGCAGCAATGCTCCGACAAGTCCAACTCGCGCAACACGGTTTGCATTAAGCTGAGATATAACTAAGAATGGTATCGTTCCCATTGAGAGCAATGCGATGATACTGCCGACAACAGCAACAATCCAGTTATACGTATCCGTTTTCTTGATAACATAATTGAGCAGCAATAATGCGGCAAGAGCAACAACCATTCCGATAAGGATTTTTACCATGAATGTCCTTATCTTGAGCCTGTCTTCTGCAGTTTGACGCGCTCTATACGGCAGTATTTTCGTAATGATTTCAATCAACGCTGAAAGAATTACTGTATCCATAAATGCAATTGCAGCGGACAATGGGCTTTCCGAGAAAGCATTTTTCAGGGAGCCGTAATCAGTTATTAAACCGCAGAAAGGTATTTCTCCACATATTCCTTCATGGACTTAGTGTCTCAAGACATACATGAACATTTCAGACATTCCGGTGGTTGTGCCGAATGCAAAGCTCGTGACCAAAAAAACGATGGAGGTGGATTTGATGAATAAGTACAAACTCAGTATTTGGGGCAGAAATTTTGAACTCCCACTTTTGTATGAATGCTATCCCGATGAAGAAGTTATCGAAAGCCAAAGGGAGGCCTTTGCAATGTTTGAAGCTAATTCGGCTGCAGTGGCAGCGTCTTTGGAACACGTCAAGAACTATGTTGAAACCGATGAATTCGCTCGGTTGAACGGAGACAAGATTGAAAACATATTCAAATATGTTATGCCTAAGGCGATCTTTGTGCCGCACACTGAGAAGCATCGCAATGTTGCAATCATGTGCAACTATAAGTTTGATATTGAGCATGGCATTGCAGTTTTATTTGAGAACGGACAGTTTAAAAAAGTCGGACCACAAGATATAGCCTTATAAGTACATGGAGAAAAGGTCCAATGCCGGTAGTTTGGATTTCCTGCTCGGGCAGCCCGCTTTATATCTGTTTTGTGCAAATTAATTATACACGAAAGCAGCAAACCGGGCAACCCTTCTTGAGCTGCCCGGTTTTGTTTTCGGGTCTGATGCAGCAACCCTTGGCTTTCGGGGCTGAAGCGGCAAACTTTTTTTCGGGGCTGAAGCATCAGTTTCCGCTGTCTTTCGGCTCCGAACGACCGTGCTTGCAGATACGGTTATGCTGCGCCAATGCTCCTGCGAAGCACAAGAAGCGCA
>OKSC01000192.1_pt1 | contig 74430 bp, 80 predicted proteins | sample 1601161 | NCBI WGS metagenome assembly OKSC01 (sample SAMEA3541552, study PRJEB24748) | human gut metagenome | biome: human gut; feature: human-associated habitat; material: faeces | place: China | collected 2012 | reverse complement strand
AGATCTCACATCTGCGTGTAGATACCCACAAGGATAATAAACCAATGCAGGCTTGCTTTAAGCAGAATGGATTTGAAGAATGTGGGATTATTTACGTCAGTGACGGGACTCCGCGGATTGCTTATGAATTTATTAGAATATCTGAATAGAGAGGCATTTTTATGACAATCTTGTTTCGTTTAGATATAAAATTTTATCTACAATAAATAAACTCATATCTATATATGATTCGATTTTCTACATACGCCTATTTCAAATAATACCGTTTTCTTCTGGTAGAAACAATTTAAAAAAGAACAATCTATAGAGGATAAAATGGAATATAAATATAAAATAAGCATTATAATTCCAACATACAACCGTGAAAAGTATTTAAAAAATCTTATTGACTCATTAATAGCTCAAACAATAGGATTTGATAATCTTGAGGTCATATTAGTTGATGATTGTTCTACAGATAACTCAAAATCAATTATAAAAAATTATGCTTCAAAGTATAATAATATAAAACCTATTTTTTTAGAAAAAAATACTGGAAATCCAAGTATTCCTAGAAATAAAGGTATTGAACAGTCTACAAGCCCATATATTTTATTTATTGATGCAGATGACAATATCTTACCTGATTACTGTTCAACATTATATGAAATAGCAATTAATGAAAAAGCAGACATTGTACACTGTGAGCATATCCGTAAAATGGAGAATAGCTATTTTATATTAAAAAGTATTGAAAAAATGGATAAAACTTTTATCGAAGAAAATGAAGATGATAAACTCTATTTAAGAGGTACTGTATGGGGAAATCTTTTTAAAAAATCCATAATTACTAAAAATCATCTTAGATTCGAAGATACATTGCTTGAAGACAGTGTTTTTGCAAAACAATGTTACATACACTCAAATAAAGTATTAAAAATGCCAAAATATTGTGGATATATTTATCAGGTCGACAATAATGAATCCTTAACCCATAAAGTCAGTTTAACTGAATTTAACAAATTTATTGAAGGATTTGAAACCTTAAAAAATGTTTTAATTGACAATGATCTCGAAAATCATCTTGTTGAAATGATGAATATCCATATTCCTATGCTATTTTTTATGTTTTTCAAGCTAAAAATTAATAAAAAAGAAAAGAAAAGATGCCTTGAAAAGATTTACAGATTTGAAAAATCAATTAATGGCGAAATCACTTTAAAATCAAAACCACTTAATATACTTAATAATTATCTTTTAAAAGAACAATATTCAAAAGTAATTATAATATCACGCATTTGTGGATTAATTTATGAAAATCAACATGTAAAAAATTTCTTTTTTAAAAATTACAGCAATATAAAAGAAATAGAATTAAAAAATCTTAATGAAGGTTGAAAATGAAATTAAGAAAGTATGATGAAAAAGAATTAAAAAAACTACAGCAGATTGAATTAAAAATATTAAAAGAATTTATTTCAATTTGTGATAAGCATTCTCTAGACTATTACCTCTATGGAGGAACAAATCTGGGTGCTATACGACACTCTGGATTTATTCCATGGGACGATGATATTGATGTAATCATGTTTAGAGATGATTACAATAAATTCCTTAAAATCATCAGTGAAACAAAAATGGGAGAATTCAAATTAATAAATTCAAATGTTTATGAAGATTATTTCCTCCAACATAGTAAACTAACCTTAAAAAACACAACATTTGAAGAATGGTGGAATAAACAGGTTTCCTATGATGTTGGAATATTTATAGATATTTTCTGCTTGGATAATGTTCCAAATAACCCTAAAAAAAGAGATTTACATGTGAAAATAATTCGTTGTATAAATAAAGCTATTGCCGTAGCTACTTTAAAGGATATTGAATATAGGGGAAATATCAGCAGAAATATAAGTAAACTAATCCATCAACTCTTAAAAATTATTCATTTAAAACCTAAACACCTTCAGAAAATATCAAATAAGTTACTAACAAAATATAAAGAAGATAACTGTGATTTTGTCTGCGATATTTGTTCACTTAATTACACTCAAATATATGACAAAAAGGATTTCATACCTCCAAAAAAAGTAAAATTTGAGGATATCGAAGCAAATGTTCCTAACAACTCCGATAAAATACTAACACAGATTTATGGAGACTATATGCAAATGCCACCAGAAGATAAAAGATACAATCATGCACCTGAAAATTTGGATTTTGGACCCTACTAATAGCTGAAACATTATTTATTTAAAATAAATTCAGCTAGTTCAAGATCAAAAGGACGAGTAATTTTAAAATTAGACTGCTCTCCTTTAAATAAATAAACATCTTCACCCCTTAAATTAAATAGAACCATTGCTTCATCTAATTTTTCAATTTCTTCCTCATTTAAATCACCATAAATCTTTTTATACTTAAAGATATTAAATGACTGGGGAGTTTGTGAATGTAAAAGCTCTTTTCTCAAAGGAACTGAATCCAGTTTATTTGGAGTTATACTTTTAAATATTACATCCGTTGCAGGAATTACAGGACTAGCTGCACCATATTCAATTGCATAATCAATACTTTTCTTAATTAAAGATGGTGAAGCGAAAATCCTTGCTGCATCATGAGTAACCATTATAGAATTCTCATCTGCACCACATTCAATAGCATAATCAATAGAATTATTAATAGTGTCTTTACGTTGAACACCACCTTCAATAACAACTAATTTATCATTTTCTGGAAAATATTTTTCAACTAGTTCTTCTGTATAGCCTATAAAATCTTTTGGAGAAGAAACAATAATTTTATTAAAATCATCAACTTCCAAGAATTTTTCTATTGAATGAATAAAAATAGGCTTATTACCAACAGTTAAAAACTGTTTTGGACTATCTGAATTTAGTCTTTGTCCAATTCCACCAGCCAATATTGCAGCAAATATCAATAGAATCACCTATAAATTATCCCATAGTTTAACAAAAGCTGTTTTAGGATTTTTATTTTCAATTATAACTTCATAAACAAAATCAACAATAGTACTTTTAACATTTAAATCTTCAATTATATTTTTAAATATTGATACTGTATTTTTTCCTTCAAAAAGAACACCAGACTTATTTTCATCAATGATAATTCCCTGTCCATAAAGAGTACCTAAAGTATGATTTCTACTAACTGTTAATGTTGAAGCTGTGATAATATCTCCAAATCCACAGTAATCATCTACAGTATCTCGCATACCACCCAATTTTTCTATAATATCTTTTGTTTCAATATAACTTTTAGAAAAAATTGCAAATCTTGCATTATCATTAATATTCATCCCTTCAAAAATACCCTGAGAAATAGCTAAAATATTTTTGATAATACCACAATATTCAGTCCCTATTACATCATTATTTGCATTAACTTTAAATTTATCAGATTCTAAAACATTTTTAACATTATTTAAATATTTCTCATCCTTACTAGCTATTGTAGATGCAGTAAACAATCCTTTCATCATTTCTGATGCAATATTTGGTCCTGAAAAAACAACAGCAGAACGTCCAGTTTCTTCTTCAATAATTGTACTCATAGGTTTATATGAGGAAACTTCCAATCCTTTAGCAGTGTTAATTAAAATACAATCCTTTGAGATAATATCATTTAATTTAGCTGTAATAGGTCTGACTGTTGAAGAAGGAATACATAAAAAAATCATTTCAACATTATTAAACTCTTTAAAATCATTAACTGCCCTAATATTAGGTTGTACTTTGATATTAGGATAATATTCTTTATTATACCTAGTGTTATTAATTATATCTACAACAGATTTTCTTCTTGCATATAACAATACTTCATCAACATTTTCTGCAATCATTTGAGCCAATGCTGTTCCCATTGCCCCAGCACCAACAACACCAACCTTAAAATCCAAAGTAACTACCTCATTAAATTAATTAAAATTATAGGTTATACCCTTATTATATCCATTTAAATATTAACAAAAATTAATTATATAAATATATTTATAAAAAATTAAACACAATATATTACCAAGGTGAAAAAAATGAGTAAGGATGAGCGAAGCAGTGTTAATCCTTTTACAGGTAAAAGTCATTTAGATTTATTAGATGATGATAAATTTTTAAAAGACTGTTACAATGAATACTATAAAATGATTGAAGAATGGGAAATTCTTGATAATACAGACAATGGGAAACTAGTTTCTGAAATTTCATATAATCTGATAAAAGCCGTTGAGGAATATTTGGCTAAAATTGGAAGATCTGACTACACAAAAGATTATTATGACTGGGAATTTCATTTAGTTGCCAATGATACTGTAAATGCATTTTGTATGCCTGGAGGAAAAATAGTGATGTTTTCAGGCATGTTACCAATAGCACAAGATGCAAATAACATTGCTTTTATTTTAGGCCACGAAATGGCACATGCTCTACTTGACCATTCCAGAACAAGGATTAGTGCTCAAAATACAAAAGACACCTTGGCAAATGTTGCAAGAATAGGAAGTATTGGCCTCAGCCTATTTGGTCTTGGAGAACTTGGAGCTATTACACGCGTAGCTACTGAAGTTGCAGATGTAGGATCTGAAGTCTTTTTAATGAAACCTTTTGGAAGACAACATGAATTAGAAGCTGATAAACTTGGAATGATGATTGTACATTGGGCAGGTTATGATATAAGCAATATTCCTGAATTTTGGCAAAGAGTCAGTGCCCAAGGAGCAAACAATTTTGATTTCTTCTCAACACACCCTTCAGATGATAAAAGAATAGCTGCGATGAAAGAATTAATCGTTGAAATTGAAAATGGAAAAGATGTTATTAATACACCAGTACTATCTGATGGTTCTTCCACAACTCAAATAAAAGTTGATAACACTCCAAATAACAGTCAAACATTAACACAGGACTCCCCTAAAAATCATGAAGTATATAATAATTCTTCAGATATTATAGCTAGTGAAACAGAAACTATTAACCAAAAATCAGTCAGCAAATGTCCTAGATGTGGATTTGACCTCTATCCAGAGGATAAATTTTGTATTAACTGTGGAGAAAAAATAAAAAAAGAAGAAAATGAAAATAAATTAAAATGTCCAACTTGTGGAGAAATCGTGAAAAAAGAAGATAAATTCTGTTTTAATTGTGGAACTAAATTGAATTTCCAAATGAACTGTCCTACCTGTGGTAAACCAGTTAAAGATAGTGATAAATTCTGTGGTAACTGTGGAAGTAAAATCCAATCCTAAATTTATATTCTTAAAATATTTAAACAGTAAACTTCCATTATCTGCATAAAACTCAAGGAATATTTATCTATCTAATAATACTCATTTTTAAGTTCAAAAAATGAACATAATAGAATTTTTATATATGAAAAATAGTTAAAAAATAAAATCAAAAACTTAAAACTAATATATAATATATTAACATAATTAGGATTGTATAAAAATTATTAAAGGGTATCAAAATGTTAAAACCTATAGTTGCAATTACAAGACCTTTTGATAGAGCAAAAGCTGCTTGCGATATTGTTGAAGAATTAGGAGGTATTGCTTACCTATCACCTACCTTAGAACTAACTCCAGTGAATTCTGACTCTTTAAAGGAGTTAGTATCTAGAAAAAGTGATTTAGATTGGATTGTATTTACATCTCCAACCACTATTGATGCAATTGAACAATTTTATCCAGATTTTCTTGATGATTTAAATTGTAAAATAGCTGTTATTGGTAGAAAAACAGCAGAAATAGCTGAAAATCATAATTTAAAAGTTGATTTGATTCCAACTAATTATACAGCAGAAGGCATTATAGAAGAATTTACAAAACAAAACATTAAAAATCAGATTATCGGCGTTCCTAGAACTGCATCTGCTAGAGATACATTACCTGATGGATTAAAAGAACTTAATAACGAAGTCATAGTTGCAGAAGCCTATAAATCAATGTTTCCAGAAGATATTGTTAGAATTGAATATTTAATTGAAAAAATCTTTAAAAAAGAAATTGATGCTATTACTTTCACAAGCCCATTAACTGTTGAAAATCTCTTTAAAGTTGTTGAAAATAAAGAAGAAATAGCTGAAAAATTATCAAAAGATGTTTTAACAGTAGCTATTGGTCCTATAACTGGAAAAATCTTAGATAACTATAATGTTTCTTATATTTACCCAGAAACTTACACTGTGAAAGATATGATGGAATTATTATTTGATGAACTGGAGAAATCTCAATGAATGAAAAAATCAGCATTATCTTACCAATTTTTAATGTTGGACCTCACTTAAAAGGAGGAATTGATTCTTTAATTAATCAAACTATTGGAAATGATAATTTAGAAATAATAATGGTTGATGACTGTTCTACTGATGAATCAGGAAAAATTATTGATGAATACGATAAAAAATATGAATGCTGTAGGGCAATTCATTTAGAAAAAAATACTGGTGCAGCTAATGGTCCTAGAAATAGAGGAATCGAGGAATCTAGTGGTGATTACATAATGTTTCTAGATCCCGATGACAGATACACTCCCGACTGCTGTGAAAGATTATATAATGAAATTAAAAAACATGATGCTGAAATCGCATTTGGAAGATTTAGACGTGTTTTTACATATGGTGAGAAAGTTCAAAAATCATATTCTCCATATTTAGACAATTTAGAAAAGAATTATCCTGATGAAACTTTTGAAGATGCTAATCCACTAAATGTTTCTGATTTTATTTGGAACAACATACTGGAAAAAATACTCTATGGAAAAGATATAGAAAAAGAATATAAAAGGGATAAACCAATTGATGTTATTTATATTGACAACATTGAAGAAGAACCAGATATTTTAAAGATACCTCCTTCTGTTTGGACTAAATTATATAAAAGAGACTTAATTATTAATAACAATATTCGTTTTCCACCCTATGTTTGTGGTGATGACATGTCTTTTGCCCTTGAAACTTTTTTAAAAGCAAAGGGTATTGTATTTTTAAATAATTTCATCTGTTATGATTATTATATTCGCGATTTACCAGATGACAAATCCATTACAAATACTGTAAATGTCCGTTTCTTAGGCGATTTAATGGATGCTTATACTTACTGTAGAAATCTGACAGAAAACTTTTCCCCAGATATTCAAACTGTTTCTGTTACCCCTCATTTATTGTACTGGATGAATACCTGGAAGAATTCTCCTTTCACTAAAGAAGAAAATAAATTGCTTCTTGAAAAAGTTAATAATCTTAAAAAAATCCACAAATCTTCAATGAAAACAAAGTTAATTTTATCAGCAATGACAAAAATGCTTGAAACTTCTATTAATACGAAAAAAGAGTGAAAAAATGAAATTTAAATATGTTATAGTAGGTGCTGGGCTTTCTGGTCTTACAATGGCTGAAAGAATAGCTAATGAACTTGATGAAGAAGTTTTAATAATCGAAAAAAGGCCACATATTGGTGGAAATGTATATGATTCCTATAAAGAAGGTATTTTAATTCAGAATTATGGACCTCACATATTCCATACCAATGATAAAGAAGTTTATGAGTATCTTTCACAGTTTACAGAATGGCATGATTATGTTCATAGAGTTTTAAGTTATGTTGATGGTAAACTTGTCCCAATGCCAATTTGTATAGACACTTTAAATAAATTATATAATCTTGATTTAGATGAAGAGTCTATGAAAGATTATATTGATAATGTTAAAGAAGACATCACTGAAATAAAGTCAAGTGAAGATGTTGTACTTAAAAATGCTGGTCGTGACATCTATGAGAAGCTTTTTAAAAATTATACTGAAAAACAGTGGGGAACATCAGCAGCTAATCTTGATTCATCTGTAATTTCACGTATTCCTTTTAGATTTAATCATGACACAAGATATTTTGAAGATAAATATCAGGGAATGCCAAAAGAGGGTTATACAAAGATGTGTGAAAATATGATTAAAAATAATAAAATACACATCCTTTTAAATACAGATTATAAAGAGGTTATAGATGATATAGAATATGAAAAATTAATTTATACTGGCCCTATTGACTATTTCTATAACAATAAATTTGGTAAATTATTATATCGCTCTTTAAAATTTGTAACAGAAACTCATGATTTAGATTCTTATCAGGAAGTTGCTGTTGTTAATTACCCAAACGACAATGATTTTACAAGAATCACAGAATTTAAAAAACTTACTGGTCAAGAATATCCAAATAAAACAATTATTATGAAAGAATATCCCGGATTTGATGATGAACCATGTTATCCTTATCCTACAGAAGAATATAAAAAGAAATTTGAACAATATAAAAAATTAATGGATGAAGAAAGTGACGTTATCTTTATTGGACGTTTAGCTGAATATAAATATTATAATATGGATTTAGTTGTTAAATCTGCTCTTAATGCATTTAAAAATAAAATCAAGGAATAAATATTATGAATAAACAGAAAAATAGAATAATAATTTGGCCTCAATATTTTGATAAAAATTTAAGCCACTCTGAAGGTCGTAAAGTATCTCTTGAGTGCGCTATTAATGAACCAACAGTAAATGATATTTCCAGAGCTCTTAAAAGACTTCAAATTCCAAATATAATTCATAATGAAAAAGCATACCCAGGAAAATGGTATGAAAAATCTGGTTGTATTTTAGCTGAAAGTGATCAAAATAAACTTCAACTTTTAAAAGAAATTGGTTTAAAACTCAAAGAGATAAAATGATAACAACTGAATTACCTAAAGAAATGTCAGAGCTTTATAAAAAAGCTCAGGAATTAATAGACAATTCTCAAACAATCAAAATTTATACTCATATTGATTGTGATGGAATTTCTGCTGGTGCAATTCTTTCAACACTGCTTGATCGTTTAAATAAGCCCCATGAAATTGAATTTGTTAATTTAGATGTTTTAGATAATGTAAAATTAGAACATGACTTAACAATATTTTCCGATTTAGGTTCTGGTCAACCAGTAGATAAATATGCAACACCAGACACTAATATTTTAGTTTTAGACCATCACCCTCCTTTAAGAGACCTTAACTATGGTGATGACAAACTCTATGACTACATAGAAATTAACCCACTTCATCATGGAATTGAAGGATCTTACTATGTTTGTGGTGGTGGATTATGTTATTTCCTAGCTAAAGAATATGGATATAAAGACTTAAGTTGGATTGGTGTTCTTTCAGCTATTGGAGATATGCAAAATTCAAGAACTGGAAAATTAGAAGGTTTAAATAAATCTATTTTACAAGATGCCATTGATGAAGGTTATGTAAAACTTACTGAAAACGATATAAACCTTTATGGAAGAAAAACAAGACCATTATTTGTAGCTCTTTCTTATTTTAGTGATGTTAATTTACCTCTTACAAATAACCAAAATGAAACACTTGCTGTATTAGATTCTATTGGTGTTAAAAACAAGGATAAACCTTTATCATACTTAACACTTGATGAAAAAGGCAAAATATTCAATAAACTTGTTGAGATGTTATCAAAAGCTCTTCCACCAAAATATGTACAGTATATTCCAAAACTTCTTATTGGAGATTCCTATGATTTCACTCATGAAGATCCAACAAGTTTTTTAAGTGATGCTTCTGAATTTTCATCTGCTGTAAATGCATGTGGTAGAAATAAAGAAGAAAAAGTAGCACTTGGAATCTTAAAAGGTGACAGAGGAGAAACTCTTGATTTACTTGAAGCAGTTAGTAAAGAACATAGAATCAACCTTGCAAAAGCTATTGACAAAATTGGAGAAAATGGAAATATCATTGAATTAGATAACCTTCAATACTTTGATGGTGGAGATATAAAGCCTGAAATTGTTGGTACAGTAGCTGGAATGGTTTTAGGATATTGTAACTGGAAAAAACCAATTATTGGATTTACAAAAACTGATGATAACAACCTAAAAATTTCTTTGAGGTGTTCTAAACTTCTTGCTTATGCTGGAATTCATTTTGGTAATATAATTCGTGAAGTTGCTCAGGAATTAGGAGGTACTGGTGGTGGTCACTCAGTAGCTTGTGGTGCATACATTAATGCAGATAAAAAAGAAGAATTTCTTCAAAATTTCAATGAAAGAATAAATGGTTTAATAGATAAATAATATTAATATAGATTAGATACTAAAAAGTAGGAGAATATTTCATGATGAAAGCATTTAAAAAAAGAGGAGCTTTAACACATTTCCAAATTTTAAGTGAAATATCAAAACAAGATCCTCATTTAAAACAAAAAGATTTAGCAAATACTCTTGGAATTACAATTCAGGCAGTTTCTGAAAACATTAAAACTTTAATTGAAGAAGGATATATTACCTCAAAAGATGGTAGATCTCCTTATAAAATAACTCAAAAAGGAATTGAAAAGGTTAAAAAAGATGCTATTAATCTTAGAAGATACTCAGATTCAGTTCTTGAAACAATGAATCATTTTAAAACTGTTTGGCCTGCAATAGCTAATGAAAAACTCAAAGAAGGAGAAAAAGTAGGAGTATATATGGATGATGGTGTATTGTATGCCGGAAAAGTTGAAGCTAGTGCAACTGGAACTGTATTAAAAGATGCTTCAAAATACCATGATGTTCCTTTAGGAGGACTGAATGGAACTATTGAAATGAATATTGGAGAAGCAATAATCATTACCATACCTAATATAAAAGATGGAGGGTCTAAAGCAACAGATTTAGAATTAATTAAAAAAGTTTATGAAAATGGAACACAACATGGCTCTAAAATTGACAGAGTAGCTACTATTGGTACTGTTGCACGTTCTGTTGCATACCAATTAGACATCCCAATAAGTATTGAATTTGCAGCTGCTCAGGCAACAGCTAATGCTGCACGTAAAGGATTAAATATTTTAGCATTATCTGTAGGTGAAATGACTAAAGCATTTATACGTGAGCTTGAAGAAGAAAAAATTAAATATAACATTATTGATGGTAAGAAATAATTATTCATTATCCTTAACCATCTTCAATAAAGCACCAGCTATTTCTAAAGGAGTATAATCTTTCTTCATAATTTCCTTAATTACTTTATTATACTCTTTTAAATCATCTTTTTTAATGGAATTAATAATATTATCTGCAATCTGTTTATTTCTAATCCTTTCAAGTTCTTTAAAGGAAGGTACTTTTTTTCTTTTAATTTTAGATTTTGTAACAGTATTTATAGTTTTAAGAGCATGCATTTCTTTAAAATCTACTAAAGTGAATGCATAACCTCTATTTCCTGCCCTTCCAGTTCTTCCAATTCTATGAACATAATATTCTGGATTTTGAGGGACATCATAGTTGAATACAACTTCTACATTTGGTACATCAATTCCACGTGCAGCAACATCGGTAGCTACAAGAATAGAGATATTTCCATTTCTAAATTTATTCATTACTTTATCACGAATAACCTGTTTCATATCTCCATGAATACCATCTACAGAATATCCACGCCTAGACAAATCACGAACAACTAAATCTACTCTTTTTTTAGTGTTACAGAATATTAAACATAATTTAAAATCATAAATATCAATTAAACGTGTAACTGTATCAATTTTATCTCTGAATCGAGTTTCAAAATAACATTCATTAATTTCAGGTACAGTTAACTGTTTTTGAGAAATTTTTAAATGTTTAGGATTGTTCTGATAGAACTTAGTAATTTTACGAATAGGTTTAGGCATTGTTGCTGAAAATAATAATGTTTGCCTTTGTTTAGGAGTATGTTTTAATATTGTTTCAATATCCTCTCTAAAACCCATATTTAACATTTCATCTGCTTCATCTAAAACTACTGTCTCAATACCGATTAAATCCAAGGTTCCTCTGTCAATATGGTCCATTACACGTCCTGGAGTTCCTACAACAACATGAACCCCCTTATTTAACACTCTGATTTGACGTCCAATAGGCTGACCACCATATACTGGTAAAATCTTTAAATTTTTAATATGTGAACCTACTTTTTTTATCTCTCCAGCTACTTGAATGCATAATTCCCTAGTTGGACATAAAATAATAGCTTGAGGAGATTTATCTTTAATAAAAATCTTTTGAAGTAAAGGAACTGCAAAAGCAACAGTTTTACCAGACCCAGTTTGTGCTTGGCCTATGATATCTTTTCCTTTTAAAGCTTCAGGGATTGTAAGTGCCTGAATAGGACTTGGTTTTTTAAATCCCATATCTGTTAGAGCTTTTTTAATTTTATTAGATATATTAAAATCATCAAATGTTGTAACTGTCATAAAATCATCAAAAATAATACTTTTAATTAAATAATATCTGTTTTTAGTTTTATTTAAATTTTTAAGAAATTTTAAAGCTATAATGTTAATTTTTTCTACAAATATAGTAATTCTAATAAAAAATAAAAAATTAAGTTATACTGAAAAATTAATGGCAAAATATGTATATTTTAATAATTTCAAAATAAGAAATATGGAGAATAAAATAATTACAGATAACATAGAAAACCTTGATATTAAATGGCATCCTCAAATAAAAGGTGTTCAAATTATTAATGGGAAAAACAATTTCCCCATTAGCTGGTTAAATCAGCAAGGATATTGCGAATATCAGATATATCTTCAATACTTAAAAGGTATAAAAGTAGGTCAAACTAGAGCAATGAAAGAAGGAAGTAGGGAACATGAAGATTTAGAAGATAAATTTAAAGAAACCGCAAAACCTACAACCTTTGATGAAGCTATTGAAACATCCAAAGAAGAAGCAAGCCTTACAAGAGAAATGTTTGTAATCTCACCAAAATATGGAATAAGAGGATATATTGATGAAATTTGGATGACTCCTGATGAATTTATAATCATTGATGATAAACCAGGACACACTGCATATCCTTCAACAATAAATCAGGTAAGAGCATATTGTCTTGCCCTAAAAGATATGCTTCCAAATGATACAAGAAAAATCAAAGGAGCACTACGTCAAAGAGGTACAGACAATATATTTTGGAGTGAAGATTTTGATGAATATGTTGAAAAATCAATAAAATATACAATAGAAAGAATGGATAGTCTTTTTAAAGGAGAAAAACCTTTCATTCCAACAAAAAATAAAAATAAATGTAAAAGCTGCAGATACCAAAGTTACTGTGAACATTTCTAAATAACACTGAAAAAATTAACTCACATCATTGTTATTTCAGAATAAATAAAAAAAGAAAAAAATTAGTAAGAATATTTTGCAGAACTTGAATATTCAGGAACTTCCTCTTCAATAACAACAGTTTTAGTTATTACATTGAATAATCTGTCCCCTTTTCTAATTATCTTACCAATAGCCCAATCGAAAATTATTGGAATCCAAAAGATTTTAGTTAAATTACGTACAATAGCTTGAGCCCAATTAATAGGACGTCCATTATATGATCTAACTTCTAAATACATTAAAGCTTTTCCAACAGTTGCTCCTTTAATTTTTTCACATAAAACAAAGTAAATCATACATACTACTGGAACAACAAATGGGAAATAACTGTAAATAGTAAACATACTTAATGGATTTGCTACCAAAGATAAGAAAAATGATATAATCCACATAAATGCTGAAACAACAAAGAAATCAGCAATATATGCAACAATTCTTCTTGAAAATATACTTGCCATAAAAAATCACCATTAACAAACTCTAGGAACAGGATCAGCTATTGGAGCTTCAAGAATTCTTTCACCACCAATTGGTGTTTGAACAATTACATAATCTCCTTCAACAACTTCACCAATAATAGCTGCATTTTCACCATATTTTTCACTGCGTATAGCTTCTAATGTTTCTTCAGCCAAATCAGCTTTAACACCCATTACAACTTTTCCTTCATTAGCTACTTCAAATGGATCAATACCTAACATTTCAGATACTGCATGTACCTCTTCTTTAATAGGAATAGCTTCCTGTTGGAGTAGAATACCATTTCCTGATTTAGATGCCATTTCATTAATTGCATTTGCAAAACCACCACGAGTAGGGTCTTTCATAGCTGTAACTCCACCAACATCCAATGCTTTTTTAATTACATTCCACATTGGAGCTACATCAGATTTTAAATCAGTTTCAAAACCAAAACCTTCTCTAAAAGACATTAAACTCATTCCATGATCACCAATAGAACCAGTGACAATAATCTTATCACCAACTTCTAAGGTTGAATCTCTAATGATTTCGCCTTTTTTAGCTATTCCGATACCTGTAGTAACCATAACGATACCATCTAATTTATCTTGTTGCATAACTTTAGTATCACCAGTTACAACAGCAACATCCACTTCCTGACAGGTTTCATCTAAAGATTTTATAATCCTATCAAGATCATCTATTGGGAATCCCTCTTGCATAATAATTGCATTAGAAATAGCTAGTGGTTTAGCCCCCATTACTGAAACATCATTTATTGTTCCTGCAGCAGAAATTCTTCCAATATCTCCACCTGGGAAAAATAAAGGGTCAATTGTATGACCATCTGTAGTAACTACAAGTTCATAATCTCCAAGAGGAATGGTAGCTCCATCATCTAAATCATCTAAGCTAACACCACCATTTACACTTTTTTTAGTGATATTATCTAGAATTGTTTTAGAGATTAGATTTGCCATCACTTCTCCACCAGCTCCGTGATTCATACCAATTTTATCGTTTGACATTCTATCTCCTAAAATATAAAATTATTAATATAAAATTAATTATGTAAAAACACCTATATTAAATTAGTTGGTAATTAGTAAAATCAAATGAAAAAATAATCCTAGAACTAATTTTTAATATTGAATTATTATACCAAAATAAGATTGAAAATAGTAAATATAAAAAATAGCTATTAAAATATTAAAAAAAAGAGAAAAAAGTAAGGAATTTATTCTTTAATTAAAATTCCGTTAATAACACCATCTTGACCAGGTCTAGAGGTAACTTTTGCATTTCCTTTAGAAGTTTCTACAATAGCACCTTTGGTAATGATGTTCCTTCTTACGTAGTTTGGGTTTGCACTGTTTTCAATTACACCAATAATGTCAACTACTTCAGTGGTGTTATCATCAGGGTTAGTTACATTGATTTTGTTAGCAGTGGATAATCTGAGTTTTTCGTTTCCACCACGAGTTCTGATTTTTTTCAATCTTTTTTCATCTAATCTAGTTTCTGCTGGTTCTCTACCTAATTCAGATTTCCTTTTTCCACGGTTAGCTCTAAGTCTAGCACCAGATGGACTTCTTGTTGATTTTCCTTGAGAAATTGCCATTATTTCACCTTAATAATAATTTTATATATAATTAATTAGTAATCGCAAAACATCAAAACTCTTTCATTTAAATTACTAGCAAGAATATGTAATTTAAATCATGAGAGCAAAAAAGAGCTTTAATGAATAATGATAATTAAATATATTTAACTTTCTAATATAAAAAGATATGGTTTTTTAAAAGTTAAACTAAAGTTATTTATTATTTATTCTTTTTTCATATTTAAATGATAATACAAGAACATTAAATAAAAATTTATCTTAATTTAAATTAATTTATAGAAAGCAACTAAACTTTAAAAGTAATTAAGACATAATATTATATTATTATATAAAATTATAGGTGATACTGTGGAAAATTTTAGTGAATGGTTCCATGATATTTTAGAAAAAGCAAATATAACCGATTCAAGATATCCAATTAAAGGAATGGCAATTTGGATGCCTTACGGATTTCAAATAAGGAAATATACATTAGAAGTCTTAAAAGAGTTAATGGACCAAGAATGTGATGAAGTTTTATTCCCTATGTTAATTCCTGAAGAAGAACTAGCTAAAGAAGGAATTCATGTTAAAGGATTTGAAGATGAAGTATACTGGGTAACTCAAGGCGGTCAAAAAGAATTAAACGAAAAATTAGCTTTAAGACCAACTAGTGAAACTTCAATGTATCCAATGTACTCTTTATGGATTAGATCACATATTGACCTTCCAATCAAATATTATCAGATAGTTAACACATTTAGATATGAAACTAAACACACCAGACCTCTTATAAGAGTTCGTGAGATTACAACTTTTAAAGAAGCTCATACTGCTCATGCAACTAAAGAAGAATGTGATAAACAGGTTAATACCTTTGTTGAATTATATAAAGATTTCTTTGATTATTTAGGAATTCCATATCTTATAAGTAAAAGACCAGAATGGGATAAATTCCCAGGTGCAGACTATACAATGGCTTTTGATACTATTATGCCTGATGGAAAAACCTTGCAGATTGGTACAGTTCACAATTTAGGTCAAACTTTTGCAAAAACCTTTGATATTACCTTTGAAGATAAAGATGGTGAACATAAATTAGTTTATCAAAGCTGTGCAGGTCTCTCTGACCGTGTAATTGCAGCTTTTATTGCTGTTCATGGTGATGAAAAAGGATTAAAACTTCCTGCAATAGCTGCACCCGATCATATTACCATTATACCAATCTTATTTAAAGAAGGTAAAGAAGAAGTTATTGCAAAATGTATGGAGCTTAAAGAGTTATTTGAAGATGCAGGTCTACGTGTAAATATTGATGACAGGGATATTAGACCAGGTAAAAAATTCTTTGATTGGGAACTTAAAGGAACTCCATTAAAGCTTGAAATTGGACCAAGAGATCTTAAGAACAATAAAACAATAGCTATGAGAAGAGATGAACTTGAAAAAATAGAGCTTGATTTAGATGACAGTCTTCTCGACAAGGTTTTAGATTTACTTGAAGATTATGATGATAATCTATATGAAACCTCCTGGGATTTCCTTGAAGAACATGTTAAATTCACAGAAAACATTGATGAAGTTAAAGAATTAATTGAATCTGGAAATGTAGTGTCCTTTAACTGGTGTGGAGATGAAGCATGTGGTAAAGCTATTGAAGAAGAAACAGGCTACGACATTTTAGGAATCCAAGAAGAAATCACAGATAGTGATGCTAAATGTATCCATAGCGACGAACCAGCAAAATATGTTGCAATAATTGCTAAAACTTACTAGAGGTTGTTATAATGGATGAAATTTATGGAATAATACCTGTGAGCAGATTTAAAGAATGTAAAACTAGATTATCTCCATTTTTAAATGAAGAAGAAAGGGAAAACCTCTTGAAAGTAATGCTTAAAGATGTAACTGAATCTGTAGCTAAATATGTTGACAATATTATCATTATTAGTGCTGATGATGATGTTTTAAATTATGGTAAAAGTTTAAACCTTAAAACATTAAAAGAAAATGAAAATTCAAACTTAAATAAAGCACTAAAACAGGCTATGGATTACTGCAAATCAAAAGCTAAAAAAGTAATAATTTTACCTTCTGATGTTCCTTTAATTGGAAAAACAAATATTAAAATGTTAATTGATTCAAGTAAATCTTTAGATTTTATTATTGTTCCATCTAAAGGCGGAGGAACTAATGCAATTATTATGAAACCTGGAGCTATTAGAACTAAATTTGGTGATTTCAGTTATAAAGAACATGTAAATGCTGCAGATAGAAAAAATCTTAATCCTCAAGTCCATGATTCTTTCTTCATGGCATTAGATGTTAATACAACTGAAGATTTAGGAGAAATAATGGTTCATGGTGAAAATACCAACACTAGAAAATACTTAAAAGAATTAAAAATCAATGTTGAATCTGTTCATGGCAGTGAAAGATTAAAAGTAACAAGAGGTTAACTGATGATTGCAATGTCCATAGCTGGTGTGGATCCTTCAGGAGGTGCAGGTGTTTTTGCTGATTTAAAAACATTCCAAGCTCTTGGTGTTTATGGAACAGGAGTCGTAACTGCACTTACTGCACAGAATCCCTATAAAATGTTTTCTCTAAAAGCAATTGATAGTAGCTATGTAGCTGAACAGATTGATGCAGTCTTAGATAGCTATGAAATTGAATATATTAAAACAGGAATGCTTTATTCAAAAGAAATAATTAAAACAGTATCACAAAAAATTAAAGAATACAATTTAAAAGCTATTGTAGATCCAGTTATGGTTGCAACATCTGGAGGTAATTTATCTAAAGAAGAAACTGCAGAATCTCTAAAGAGATATTTACTTCCAAATTCTTTTTTTACAACACCTAATGTAGATGAAGCAGAAAAATTAAGTGGAATCAAAATAACAAATGAAGAAGATGCAATAAAGGCTTCAGAAAAATTACAGAAAATATGTAACAATATGATTACTGGAGGCCATCTTCAAGGAAACAACATCATAAACATCGATGGTGAAATAACCATTAAAAAACAGAAACTACTAAAATCTGAAAATCTTCATGGAAGCGGCTGTAACTTCTCAGCTGCAATAACAGCATATTTAACAAAAAAAGATAGTTTAAATGAAGCTATTTCAAAAGCATTAGATTATACTTATGAAAGTATAAAAAATGGAAATTATGGGACCTTAATCCCATACATCTAATTCTTCAACAACTTCATTTACTAATTTTATAAATTCTGGTGATTCCCTTTTTCTAATACGAGGTAAATCAACATTTACCACTTTTTTAATCTTACCAGGATTTCTGCTCATTATAACAATTTCATCAGCAAGGAAAACTGCCTCATCCACATCGTGAGTAACAAATACAATTGTATTATCAAATCTTTCCCAAACTCCAATTAATTGTTCTTGAAGTTTATGTCTATTTTGCATATCCAAAGCAGAAAAAGGTTCATCCATAAGTAAAATAGGAGTATGTTTAAGTAAAGACCTAATAATAGCTACTCTTTGTTTCATACCTCCAGAAAGTTCATGAGGATAATTATCTTTAAACTCAATTAAACCTACTCTTTCAAGATATCTTTCAGCAGTTTTAAGATTCTCCTCTTTTGAAGCTTTACCAGAAATATTAAGACCAAACATTACATTATCAAGTACAGTTAACCATGGGAAAAGAGAATATTGTTGGAAAATAACAGCCCTATCTCCAGAAGGACCTTTAACAACTTCTCCATCAGCAATGATTTCTCCAGAAGAAGGTTTATCCAAACCAGCTATTAAACGTAAAAGAGTTGTTTTACCACAACCTGATGGCCCTAAAAGACAAACAAACTTACCATCATCAATGTTTAAATTAATATCTTCCAAAACAGATAGTTCATCATGTTTAAAAGATTTATTTATATTTTTAATTTCAATCGCCATTGAATTAACCTCCATCTACCAGAATATTTTGTCTTGAACATATCCAAAAATAAAGTCAAGAATTAAACCGATAATACCGATAGTTAACATTCCTACTACTGTTGTTCCAGTATCAAAAAGATTTGTAGCAGTTAAAATCATGTATCCTAATCCACTACTTGAACCAATCATCTCTGCTGAAATAGTACACATTAAAGCTATTCCAATACCTACTTTAAGACCAGAAACAATGTATGGTATAGCAGATGGTAAAATAACCTGTTTTAAGATAACTCCATCAGTAGCCCCTAATGTTTGAGCTGATTCAATTAATACATTATCAGTTCTTTTAACACCATCAATAGTATAAATTAAAATCGGGAAAACACAACCCATAAAGATAATAAATACTGCAGGAACAGTTCCAATACCAAACCATAAAATTGAAAATGGAATCCAAGCAACAGGTGGAATTGGTCTTAAGATACTAATAACAAAAGTACAAATATCTTCTAATCTTTTATACCAACCAAGTAAAATTCCAAGAGGAATAGCTACAATAGCTGCAATGAATATACCAGCAAATACCTTAAATAATGTGTCAAATGCATCTCTAAATAATTCACCAGATATTATTAAATTCCATGCAGAAAAACAAACCTCTACTGGACTAGGCAGTATATAAGGATCAACTAAATTAAAAACAGCAGTTATCAAATACCAAACAATAATAATTAAAATTGGTAAAATCACTGGTGTAAATTTATTTTTATACAATTATATCACATACTTTTAATTGATTTAATATAATAATAGTATTAAATTGTAAAAAAAACTATATAAATCTTTATAAAGTATTTTAAGTTAAAAAATAAAAAAAAAGATAAGAAAGATAAATTAAGATTCAATTAATCCAGCTTTATCTCTCTCATTTAAAATAGATTTTGTACTTAGAGCTCCTAAAAGCATTGTAGATAAATTATGAACTGTAGATGAAAATGCAGGAGTTATTGCACCACATACTCCAAGAAGGATTAAACCACCATTAATTGCAACAATTCTTTGATAGTTACTGTTAATCCTATCTAACATTCCAGTACTTAATTTTCTAAGTGTAATTAAATCATATAAATCATCAGACAATAAAGAGATATCTGCAACTTCTCTTGCAATATCTGATGAATTTTTCATAGAAACTGAAACATCTGCAGTAGCTAATGCTGGAGAATCATTAATTCCATCACCAACCATTATAACAGTTTTATTTTCTGCTTTTAATTCTTTGATGATTCTAGCTTTATCCTCTGGTAGAACTTGGGATTTATAATCGGTGATTCCTAAAGCTTCAGCACTTGCTCTTGCACCATTTTCACTGTCACCTGTAAGCATTACAACATTTTCAATTCCTAAAGATTTAAGTTCACTAATGACTTCTTTAGCCTCGTCCCTTACAGGATCTTCAATACAAATTACACCTTCAATTTTGCCATCAAGTGCAAAGTAAACAACAGAATACTTTTCAGCCTTCTCATTGATGATTTTTTCTTGCTCAGGACTTACTTCAATTTTTTCATCATCAAATAAAAAGTGCTTACTGCCAATTACTGCACGTTTACCTTCATAGCTAGTTGCAATACCATGAGCTACTATATATTCCACTTCACTATGGTCTTCACTGTGAGTTAATCCTTCTTCCTCAGCCTGTTTAACAATAGCTTTTGCAATACTGTGAGCAAAGTGCTCTTCAATACATGCAGCCATTCTAAGGACTTCATCACGTGAATAATCACCAAGAGGTATTACATCCACAACTTTTGGAGTTGCATTTGTTAAAGTACCTGTTTTATCAAATACAATTGTGTCTGCAATTGCATATTTTTCAAGGAATTTTCCACCTTTTACCATCATTCTATTGTCAGAAGCTTCACGCATTGCAGAAATAATAGATAATGGTGTTGTCAACTTAATTGCACATGAAAAATCAACCATCAAAACAGATAATGCTTTTGTAGAATTCCTAGTTAACAGATATGTAATGGCTGTTGTAAGAAAACTATATGGAACAATGGAGTCAGCTAACTGCTCAGCTTTACTTTGAGCATCTGCTTTTAACTCTTCGGAGTTCTCAATAAGGTCAATAATTTTATTTAATCTTGTTTCTTTATTAACAGAATAAACTTCAATTATTAGATTACCCTCTTCAACAACAGTTCCTGCATGGACAGTTTTGCCTAGTGTTTTAAATACAGCTAATGGTTCTCCAGTCATAGAAGATTCATTAACCATTCCTTCACCTTCAACAACTTTTCCATCTACAGGAATTACATCACCCATATGTATTTTAATGCGATCTCCTTTTTTGATTTCACTAGCTGGATGAGATATTTCTGTTTGATTTCCATCATCATCTTCACAAACTAACCATACAGTATCAATATTTAAAGCTAAACTGTCTTTTAATGTGCTTTTAGTTTTTTGCATGGTGTATTCTTCAAGAAGGTCAGAAATTGAAAGGAGAAACATCATTGAACTAGCTGGAGCAAAATTTTTCTTATATAAAGAACCTAAAATAGCTGCCCCATCTAGAAGTGCAACATCCATTCTAAAATCTGTTAAACTATCTAATCCCTTTAAAATATATCTTGAAGCACGACATAATGTTAAAATTCTTTTAAATGGTATTGGCATGAATAATCTGAAAATTATTCTTTTTGTAATCATTTTGGTTAATTTTAATAAAAAACGATTTGTAAGTTCCCTTAATTCTTCTTTAGAAGTAGGTTCTCCTTTAACCAAATCAGATCTACAAATATTATTTAAAATAGAAAGTATTCTATCTTTATTTTTAATATCATCATAAACAATTAAAATACTTCCATTTCTATGAGATGTTGAAACTTCTTTAATAAAACAATGCTCTCTCAATGAAGCTGCTAAACCATACCCTTCTTCTTTATTAAATGCATCTTTTCCAGAACGGACTCTAAGCCTAGTTCCTTTATCATACATTATTTGGTATTTCATTTTTATGGCCTTATAATTAAAAAATTATTCTTTATCTTCTTTTTCTTCATCTTCTGGATAAATTTCTTTTTTTGAAATTTCACTTGCATCTACAACAATATCCTCCGCATTATCTTTCATATCTTGGAAGTATTCTTCAGCATCTTTTTTCATTGACATTACAGATGCCATTCCTTTAGTACATGCATCTTTTACTGTATCAGACTCTAATACTTTTTTTCCAATTACAGCAGTTGCAATTCCTCCAGCAAAAATTAATGCATGTTTATGTTTTAATACTCTATCAAAATGTTCTAACATTTTTATTTAATCTCCTTTAAGTTTTTTAGTTAAATTTTTACCTAATTTATAAAATATGGGGAAATTTTTAGGATAACCTAAAAATATTATTAGGTACACCTAAATATTTATTTTCATAATATATAAAATTTATGCATACCTAAATTTTTAACAATAAAATTCAAACTGAAAAATTATATATTGTAAATAAAAAAAATATAGCAAAAACAATGAAAAAATGGTGACAATTTGACAAATATAAATAGAAAATTTTTCTCAAAAATAGGGTTAAATTACACTTTTTTTGGTGTATTTGCAATAATTATGCAAATAATAATAATCAACATAATTGGATTTACAAACCCAATAATTTTAAATGATATAAATTTAACATCAATTATAGCTTCAGTCTGTAACTACATTCTACCCCTTCCAATATTCTTATATTTAATGAATAAACTAGAAAAACAAGAAATAAATTCAAATAAACTTACCATAAAAAAATTCATAGTATACATTGCCATATCATTAACTTTAATGTGGATTGGAAACCTTATTAGATTAACAATAACTGAAATACTTGGAAATTTAATACAAAGTGAAATAGCTAATCCAATTGTAGAAACAATTGATTCATCAAGTATCTATACTAATTTATTGTTAATGGTTATAATGGCACCAATATTTGAAGAAATCATATTTAGAAAGCTGTTAATTGACAGAACAATAAAATATGGTAAAGGAGTTTCTATTTTACTATCTGCACTTATATTTGGATTGTTCCATGGAAATTTAAATCAGTTTTTCTATGCATTCTTAATTGGTGGATTTTTCGCATATGTCTACATAAAAACTGGAAAAATAATTTATACAATACTATTACACTTAACTGTAAACTTCTTTGGATCAATTATAAGTGTAATTGTAGGAAATTCCCTAAACAATATGAATACAATGGCAAATCTACCAATAGCTGATGCAGGTATACTTATAATTTATTTCCTGATTTATGTCTTAATTGTAATAATTGGTGTTATAGGGCTTTTAAAAAATTATAAGAAAATCAGTCTTTTAAAAGATAATCTAATAAAAAAACCTTATATAACATCCCTTATTAATGCGGGAATGATTTGTTTCTATATTTATGTAACCTATATATTTTTAATGTAAAAAAAGTAAAATGTGAGATTTAATCTACTAAATCTCCAACTATTTTTTCTTCTTCAATGCCTTTTAAAACTTTAACAGCTCTATTAAAAGCAGGCATACCAGATGTTAATAAAACAACTTTTAAAACATCCATAATTTCATCTTTTGTTACACCAACTTCCTTCATACTGCTGACCATTTGTTTTCTAGTAGCTCCAGTATTATGTTTAGATGCAACAATTCCAATAGCTATTAATTTCTGAGTTTTGTAATCAAGAACTTTCCCATCAAAAACTATTTCATTTAAATCTTCAACAAGTTTATAAAGCTCAGGAAATTCATCTTTCATCTCTTTAATACCTTTTCCATAAAATACTCCTTCTTTCATAATAACAACCTCATGTTAATAATAAGTAAAGAGTAAAAACTATTTAAAATTTATGAAAAGCTTTTTCTAAAAAAATAATAATTATTGATGAAGAACTTCACGAACTTTTTCAATAGCTATTGATTTTTTAGCTGGAAAGGCTGCTATCTTAACTTTTAGATGAATTGAATCACCAGAATCCAATATTTCAATTTCATCTTCAATTGCAGCTTCTTTAGATAATCTTAAAAATAAGTTCCCTTTTTCATCCATTTTTCTTTCTAAATCATTATCAAGTTTATCTAACTGATCTTGGTTCAGTTCAAGAATTCTATTAAAAAAGGCTTTAGTGTGTCTTTTTTTATCAACAACACCAGAAAGGATAATAATTTTATCTTCAGTTAAACCTTCAGCTTCTTCCATTTCAATAGAAGCATCTGGAAATATATTTAAAATAGCATCTGTAAGTTCATCTAAATCCTCATCTTCATAGACAAACTCTCTAAAACGAATATTATGTATCATAAATACCAGATAAATTTTATTTTAATAAAAATTAGTTAAAAAAAGTTTAAAAAAAAGAAAAGGTGAAGAATTATATTTTTCTTCTTCTAGCTTGTTCACTACCTTTTCCTTTTGAAGTTATTCCACGTCCTTTAGTTCCAGCACTAGTTAAACCTCTAAGAGCTCTGTTAGTGTGTTTGTTGGAACAAATCCAATTGATTTTTTTATCATTAATAATGGAAGGACTGTTAGGATCTACTAAAATTACTTCATAATATTTATATTTACCATCAGCCCATACCCAGTAAGAGTTTAAAACTTCTAAATTTGGATATTTTTTAGCGACACGTTCTTCAGCTATTCTTTGGATGGATTTAGCTTGAGTAATTTTGTTTACACCCATTCTTTTAGGTTTACGACCACCGATGAAACGAGATTTTCTTCTTCCACCACGTCTTACTCTGGTCCTAACAACAACAAAACCTTTTTTAGCTCTGTATCCTAAACTTCTAGCCCTATCAATCCTTGTAGGCCTATCAATTCTTTGAACAGCTCTTTGTCTTCTCCATTTAGGAGCTCTTTCCCACATGAGTTCTCTTACATAGGATTCATCTGGGTTTTTCCATGCATCTCTAATATATTTATACATCATAAATAACACCTTTGTTCAGCTTAAAAGCCACATCCAGGGACTTGAAATCCCAAAAAAGTATTAAAAAAAATATCGTTAAAATTCTAACGATAATAAAATATTTGTTATAACCCTTAATAAAGGTTACTGTTAAAACAGAAAAAAAATAGCTATTTTAAAAATAGATAGAATTTTATTAATTAAATAGCTTTCCCATATTTTAAAAAAAAAAAGTAATTTTTCCCTCTCTCAAAGAGGAAAAAATCATTTAATTCACTATTATTCTATTTGAAACATAAGCAGTTTCATGATATGCAGTTATTATATACTCACCAGGATTCAGATTAATATTCAATCTAGCTATTCCATCACTATCAGATGTTCTATTGTAGAAAACACCATTAATATTCATAGTAACAGTTTCATTAGCTACTGGATTTCCATGTTCATCCAAAACCTTAACCTCATATTGGCTACCATCATTATAATCCATTACAACATCACTTGCTGTTAAAACAGGAATAACAATGATATTACAGGACATTAAAAGACCTGTTCTTAAATCCTGAACTGTTGCAATATATTCACCAGGATTAAGGTTAATATTCAATATTGCAATACCCTCAGCATTAGTAGTCCTATTGTAGAAAACACCATTGATGTTAATGGATACATCCTGACCTGCAAGTGGATTTCCATGACTATTCACAACTGCAATTTCAAGACTGGAACTGTTACCATAATATTTAACAAGATTATCAACATTTACTGTTGAAATAACCACCACAGTGCTAGACATCATAAGACCAGTTAATGGATCTTGAACAGTTGCAATATATTCACCAGGATTAAGGTTAATATTTAATACTGCAATTCCACTACTATTAGTTTCCCTACTGTAAAAAACACCATTAATATTGACAGTTACATTCTTATTAGCTATCGGATTGCCCTGACCATCCAATAAAATAATTATATACTGTGATTCATTATGATAATACTTAGTCAAATTCTCAATAATTATAGTAGGAAGCACTGTAACTGATTTTACAAGTGTCTGGTTTCCATAACTGACAATAACTGAGTACTCACCAGGAACTAAATTGATGTTTAATGAAGCAACACCCTCATTATTAGTAATTTTTGTATATTCTATTCCATTAATCTCAAATACAACTTCAACACCACTTACAGCCTGATCAGATCCTCTAGTTACAGTTGCAGTAAATGCAGATTCATTTAGATAATATTTGGTTAAATCATCAGCATAAACATTCTCTCCAGTTACATTAAATGAAACAATGGCTTCACTGACAATATAATTATCATTCTGGAACAATACTCTAAGCTCATGGCTTCCTACTTCAAGATTATAAATTGGGAAGTTAACCTCACCGTCAACAAAGAAAGATGCAAAGTATTCATTATCCACGTAGATATCAACATAACCTGATGCATCACAGCTGACGATTACATTAGCAGCATTGCCATATGAAACATCCCCTATCTCAGCAGTAATATTAGCTTGACCTTTAGCAACAGAGACAGATGAATTTATAAAAGCAGGAGCATAAATCATATCACCATCATAGGTAGCTATTATCTCATAATCACCAGCATCCAAACCAGAAACAAGAATACTGCCTGATCCATTGACTAAATTGACTTCATAGGTTTCACCATCAATATCAACATCAACAGTACCAGAAGCATTATTATCAACAACTACAGTGATATTTACATCATCACCATAAACAGTATCAGCAGCAGTGATATTCAAGTCAGCTGTAAGCTGATTAACAGTAACAGTGAAAGTAGCAGTTGAAGCTTCATATTCATCACTGCCTGCATAATTTACAGTAATAGTGTACTCACCAGGAACAAATTCCATATCAATTGAATCATAATTTATATTACCACCTACAATAGGACATGCAAATGTTTCTTCATGGCCATTTTCATCACGAACAGTAACATTAACTTCATCAGTTATTGCAGGATCCATAGCAATTACAAATTTGAAATCTTCACCATAATCATAATTAACATCTCCACTAACAGTCATGCCAGTATCAATTTTTGTGAATACAACTGCATCATGTTTTAAATAACCTCCGTAGTTAGCTAAAATAGGAACTGGTTCAGCTATATCAGAAGTAAAATCAAATTCATAAAAACCAGAATCAATATTAAATGTCAAATCAGATTCAACATCTTTAACAGTAGCAGAAATACAATCTACATCATAAATATTGTTTCCATTATCATCAGTTAAAGCAATATATATGTTAATAGTCTCATTAATAGGAACATAATACTCATCAGCAGCAATAGTTAAAACAGGACTGATAACAATACCTTCTTCGTCATTAAAGATGAAATAATTATCATCTGAAACTACAGTATTATTAGATGAATAAATATATCCTTTGTTATAAACTACAGAATCTCCATTAAATTCAGAATTTAAAATATCTGCATATCCTGTAAGATTAACATCCTCATAATATTCCAAATCATAATATCCTAAGGTATTGTAGATTGAATAACCTTTGTTATTAGAGAATTTAGAATTATTGACTGTTAAATTACCTATATTATTAATGACACCACCATAACTTGCATTGTTATTTTCAAAGTAAGAACTATAAACATTCAAGTTACCTGCATTCCAGATAGTTCCATTATTAGAAGCAACATTGGAGACAAAATCACTTTCCTCAATTGTTAAATTGCATTCATTAAATATTGTGCTACCATTAACAGCTACATTACTTTCAAATAGAGTATTATTGATATATGTTAGTCCTCCATTACCATTAAAATCATCATCTTTATTAATGGAAATAACACCACCATTACCAGCAGAATTATTTATAAATGAAACATCAACACCATTAATAATAAAACCCTTTTGACTTGAATTAAAAGGAGTTGATCCATAACCGTAGAAACGGTTATTAAGATAAATAGCACCACCATATTCAGATGCTGAATTATTTACAAACTTAATAGAAGAACCATTAATTACAATTGTATTATTAAATGCTTCAACTAGACCATCAATATCAATAGAAATAGCACCACCAGATGTCGCATTATTACCTTCAAAAGAAACATTAGAACCTTCAATGATAAAAGCAGTATTCTTATCTAAATGCATTATATCAAGTTGAATAGCACCACCAGTACCATTTGCAGAATTATTCACAAAACTAACATTAACACCAGAGATAATCCCAACACTTTCCATATCCCCCATAAAATCGATAGCGCCACCACGAGAACCTGCAGAATTATTCACAAAACTAACATTAACACCACCAATATTCATATCAGAAGCTTGAATAGCACCACCTGAAGAACCTGCAGAATTATTCACAAAACTAACATTAACACCAGAAATACTTAGATTGTAAGGAACAGCGATAGCACCAGCATGATCACTTGCATAGTTATCAACAAAACTAACATTAACACCATCAATATTCATATTAGCATAAGAAAATATAGCACCACCATTACCATATGAAACAGTGTTATTCACAAAACTAACATTAACACCAGAAATACTCAAATAACCATCGGAAGAATGAGTAACTATAGCACCACCACGAATATGTGCATAGTTGTCAACAAAACTAACATTAACACCAGAAATACTCACATTATAAGAATAGATAGCACCACCCTCAGCCCAAGGCCAATCTGAAACAGAGTTATTAATAAAGTTAACATTATCTCCTACAATAATCATACCATAATTAGCATAGATAGCACCACCTTCTTCTGTAGCATATCCATTTGCTAAAGTAATATCATTTAAAGTTAAAGTAACACTATCAGCAACATTAAATATCCTTCCACTGTGATTTGCATCTAATGTATATCCATTACCATTAACAGTTAAATTACGATTAATTATTATTCCTTCAACAAAAGCAGAATCATAATCTGCATCAAAATAGTAATCATACTCTAAATTAATAATATCTCCTGTATTTCCATTAATAGTTTTATTTAAAGCTGTGAAAGTATTGCCCGGAATAATTGTATTAATATCTAAAGAAGATAATTCATTTCCAGTTACACTGTCAATAACACTAACAGTACCAATACTACTAATATCAGTAGTATAATCATTTGTATTATCATCAAGAACTAATTCTTCAGAGCTACCATCTGGTTTAGATATCTGAACTTTAATAGAAGCTAAACGACTTGCATCAACAACAGAATTATCAGTACTGTTCACTAGAGATATAGTGTATTCATATTCTTCACCAATTACGACATCAGATCCTCCAATAACTGGAACAATTCAATTATCAACAGAAACACCGCCAGAAACTAAACTAGCAGGATTTTCACTTCCCCAGTAATTACCATTAAGATTACCTGAACTTGCTTCAATTGGAGAATTGTTAAGGAAAATAGTGTTTGTAGCAGTGATACCAGAAGAATAAATACTTGAAGAACCAGTGTTACTAATAAAACTGATATTATCACCAGAAATAGTCACATCTTCCCATATAGTATAAATAGCACCACCATCATCTGCAGTATTATTAATAAAGTTAATATTATTACCAGAAATACCCACGCTACCATATGTGGAGTCAATAGCACCACCAGTATCAACTGCACGGTTATTAATAAAGTTAATATTATCACCAGAGACAGCCACATTGCCCATACTAGCTGCTATAGCACCACCATCATCTGCACTGTTATTAATAAAGTTAACATTATTACCTTCAACAGTTATATCATTAAAGCTAGAAAAGATAACTCCACCATATGATGCAGTGTTAGCATTAGCTAATGTGATATTATTTAAAGTTAATATAATATCAGCATTAATATTAAATATTCTTCCATTGTGATTTGCATCTATTGTATAACCGTTACCATTAATAGTTAAATCATGACTGATGGAGATACCATTAGTTAATTCAGATCCTTGTCTTATTATGTCTCCAGATAAGCTTATTGTATCTCCAGATGAACTGGAACTTATAATATCATTTAAATCTGTAAAACTTCCAGAGACAAAGACCTCATTTTGAGTACTTACTTCACTTTCCCCAACATCCAGATAATTTAAGGAAGGTGAATCTTCAACAACAATTGACTCTTCACTTATTGTTAAATTGTTAATATCAGCAGTATCTTCAGCAGAAACTGTTGGTATTGCAAAAACTAACAATATAAATAAAATAAATATTATCTTTTTTTTCATCATATCTCTAAAAATCCTTTAAACATATAAATAGTTATACAAGATTTTAAGCATAGAAAAGACATGATTTATAATACTCTCGCTGTTTTTAATAGAAAAAAAACTTTAATTGCCCCAAATTAAAGAATATGCATAACTTCTTTAACATTTATATATTCATTTTATTCATTGTTTATTTTTTCATTCAACTACACTAATTTTTACATACTACTTTGTAAAAAACTGTCAAAAAATTTCAAATAAAAATTAGAAATAATTTAAAAATTAATAAAATATATTTGAAATAATTAATTACAGTTCATTACAATAATATAATAACTACAAACAAATATATAAAGTTTAGGAATACCTAAAAAATTAAAAACAGTAAAAAAAATATTATAAAAGATTATTCATAGCCTTTTCAAATTTGTCCACAATAGCTTCCCAGTCATTATTCTGAACATATTCTCTTCCAGCACTAGCTATTTCATCATATTGACCATTATCAATAATATTTTTTGCTAAATCAAGAACTTCTTCAGCTTTCTGGACATATTCAATCCCATGACCATATCCAAATTCTTTTGAAATTCCAGGAAGTTCACTGGCTATTACCACTTTTTTCATGGCCAAATATTCATATAATTTAATAGGAACTATATCCTGCATAATTGGTTCATCAATATATGCTGGAAGTAGACAGAAGTCAGCTGATGATAGATATTCCGGAATTTTAGTGTAAGGTTGTTTTCCTGTAAGAATTAACTGATCACCCAAATTATATTCCTCTTTTATTGATACCATTTCATCAAAGGCATCTCCATCTCCAACAATGAGAATTTTAAAGTTTGGATATTTTTCCTTGTTTTCACCTAAAGTTCTTGCCAATTCTTTCATTCCTGCAAATTCATAAATCCAGCCCATGAAAAAGAGAACAATATCATCCTTTTTAATATTCCATTGAGCACGAATAGAAGAATCATCTAAATCTGGATTAAAATCATTTAAATCTATACCTGCATCGATTAAAATTGTCCTGTTTGGATTAGCACCCATAGTTACAGCAAATTCAGATAATTTCTTATTAATAGTTATAACTAAATCTGAGTTTTCAATAGCTTTTTGTGTGAATTTTTTACCTAATTCTTGGAATGCTTTTTCGGGGATTAATGCATGTAATACATCTATAAAATAATAAACAAATGGAATGCCCATCTTTTTAGCTATTTTAGAAGCATTATATGTATTCAATATTCCAAGCCCTAAAATTATATCTGGTTTAAATTCCTCGATTTGTCTTTTGATTTCTTTTTTATGGCTGAAAAATAATGATGCATAGTTAAGACCCTTTATTTTAATAAAACTTGGCCTTATAACATCTATCTTTGCATCTTCTTTTATTTTTGAAATTCCTTTATGAACTTCTCTTGGATAAGTTAATCCCTTAGAATCTTCATCTTTTGGCCAGTCAATAGGATAATCAATTACTCTAATCTCATGCCCTCTTGTTGCCATTCTTTCCATTAAATGGTGTTGTTGATGAGGATTTCTCTCTAACCAATCTGACTCTTGAACAACTAAAATTCTCATTTCAATCCCTTTAAAATAAATTAATATTAATTTTAGCAACAATAATATTTAATGATATAGGATAATATTACTACTTTAATTTTTCAATTAAACAAACATATTAAAAATATAATAAAAACTAATAAAATATCTGAAAAAAAGCTAATTTTTAAACAAATTACAATAAATAAAATCCAATTATTACTTTACATCATTTATATTTAAAAATAAAGATAATTTAGGTTTTAAATATGAAAAAAAGAGTTAGAAAAGTTTTTATAATAGCATAGCTAAAATTAATTTAAATAATATAATTATATGATAAAGTATTACTAACTACTTGCTAAATCAATAATTATGATTACTGAGTGATAAGATGAATGAGTTATTAAATGTAAATGAGGTTTCTATTTCTTTTAGACAGTATGTACAAGGACTTAAACAGAAGAATCTGGAAGTTATTACTGATTTAAGTCTAGATGTTCAAGAAGGAGAAATAGTAGCTATTTTAGGTTCAAGTGGTTCTGGAAAAAGTCTTCTTGCACATTCAATACTTGGTATTTTACCTGAAAATGCAAATCAACAGGGAAAAATAATATATAAAGGACAGTTATTGGATGAAAAATTAAAAGACAAATTAAGAGGAGATGAAATCGCTTTAATTCCGCAGTCTGTTAATTTTTTAGATCCTTTAATGAAAATATCCGACCAGGTAATTGGAGACTGTAGTGAAGAGGAATATCCTCAAAAAAAGAAAAAACAAGAAGAATTATTTAAACAGTATAACCTTGATAAAGAAGTTGAGGACATGTATCCATTTCAGCTTTCCGGTGGAATGGCTAGAAGAGTTCTTGTATCAACAGCATTAATGAACAATCCAAAGCTTGTAATAGCTGATGAACCAACCCCTGGACTTGATGAAAAAGCCGTAGCTGAAACCTTAAAACATTTAAAACAAATGGCAGAGAATGGTGTAGGTGTTTTACTTATTACTCATGATATTAATGCTGCACTTGAAGTTGCAAATAGAATAGCTATTTTCTATGCAGGGTATATAATAGAAATAGCATTAACAAGTGATTTTAAAGGGGATGGTGAAAATCTCCTTCATCCATATACAAAAGCACTATTTAAGGCACTTCCTGAAAATGGATTTGAACTAACAGAAGGTCATCAACCTTTACATGGAGAAATACCTGAAGGTTGTCCTTATTTTAGCAGATGTCCAAATTCGCTAGCTAAATGTGAACATGAAAGACCTCATCTAATTAATTTAGGTGATAAAAAAGTTAGATGCTTCCAATATGAAAAAGAGGAATTATAATGAATTTAATTGGAAAAAATATATCTTATAAATACCCATCTGGAAAAGAATATGTCCTAAAAGAGATTAACATTGAAATAGATAGTGAAAAAATCACAGGGCTAGTTGGAGATAGCGGAAGTGGAAAATCAACATTATGTAAAATATTATCCAATTATATGGCAAAATATGATGGTGAAGTATTTATTGACTCAGAAAAACTACCAAAATCTGGTTTTTGCCCAGTTCAACTAATTTACCAACACCCCGAAAAAGTAATGAATCCTAAATGGAAAATGAAAAAAATCTTAGATGAATCTTGGCAAGTTATTGAAGAACTTTTTAAAGAATTCGGTATTCAAAAGTCCTGGCTTAACAGATATCCTTCAGAGCTATCTGGAGGAGAACTCCAAAGATTTTCCGTTTTAAGAGCACTTAATCCAAAAACAAAATTTGTAATAGCTGATGAAATGACTACTATGCTTGATGCAGTTACCCAAGTGCAAATCTGGAAAAAAGTTATGGAATACTGCAGAAAAAATAGTGTGGGGCTTCTTGTTGTAAGTCATGACAAAAAACTAGTTGATGAAATCTGTGATGAAGTAATTTATCTCAATGAAATCAACAAAAAATAATTATATCTCTTTTTAACAAACAAAAATAGAAAAGTGGGGAGGATAACCCCATAATTACTTTTTTTAGAACTCAGCAGATTCCTGGATGTTGTCCCAGTTTTCAACAAACCATTCATGAGTTCTAACTAGCCCATCTTCAAAAGAAACCTTTGGAGAGTAACCTAAAATGTCTTTAGCTTTATCAATTGAAGATAAAAGTTTAGTTTTTGCATCCCAATTTCTACGAGCTACATAATTGATTCCAGCTTCATTTCCAGTTAATTCATTAACTTTATTAGCCATATCAATTACTCTGTGGTCTTTACCAGATCCTAAGTTAATAGCTTCACCAATAGCTTCTTCTTCAATTCCCATAGCTACTAATCCATTAACAATATCTTCAACAAAGGTCCAATCTCTTGTTTCAGATCCATCACCAGTAATTGGCAATGCTTGACCATTTTTAGACCAATAGAAAAAGTTAGGAATTACATTTCTGTATTTACCTGGAACTTCACCAGGACCAAATACATTGAAGAATCTTGCATTTACAATTGGTAATTCATACAAATTATGGAAATAATTAGTATATAATTCACCTAAAAGTTTAGTAACTTGATAAGGAGTATGAAGTGAAATGGAAATATCATGTTCTTTAAATGGCATTTTAGATTCAAGTCCATAAACACCACAACCAGAAGAGGAATATACAAATCTTTCAACACCAGTTAATTGTGCATATTGAAGAACTTTTAAAATACCTATACCATTTACCATTAAATCTTTTTCAGGGTTATCTACACTATTTTGGTTTGCAAAGTGTGCAGCCAAGTGGTATACATAGTCAGGTTGTTCTTTGAATACTCTTTTAAGTGCAGCATCATCAAGAATATCACCTTGAATAAATTCAATATTGCCCCTATCAGCAATATTCCATTCATAAGCAGATGATAAATTATCTAAGATAATTACTTTTTCTGCACCTAAATCTGCAAATTTTTTGGTTAAATTACTTCCAACACAGCCAGCTCCACCTGTTACTAATACAGTTTTACCTTCATATTCAGTGTATTCTTTACTCATAATTATTCCTCAAATTTATTTTTTTCTTGCTCTACCAACTTTACGAGCGATAACTAATTCACCAACAGCTATTAAACCTGTGAAAAATTTTTCAAGACCTCCAGTAGCCCAAATTGCACTACCAAATGTAGATTTTCTAATATTATCTTCATATTGCTCAGGGGTGATTTTTTTACCAGTTGCTCTTCTTGAAACAACAGCAGAAGCCTCCATTAACTCATCCCAGGTAATACCTTTTAATTGTTCGTTCATTGCTTCATATAATTTAACAACTTTAATATCATAAAGTGCAGATAACAGTTTTACGATATCACAAGCACGAATCATACCAATAACCTGATTATCATCATTTAAAACAGGCAAAGTTACAAATTTATTATCTGCTGTTTCAATAACTGCAAGTCTAGCTGATTCATTTTCATTAATTGTTGTAATTTCTTCATAGGAACTCATGATTTCATGAATTTTTTCATTACCTTCCCTTAAACCACGAGTAATGTCAAATGAAGTAACCCAACCAATTAATCGTTTATTATCATCCACAACAGGACAAGTAAAACGACGAATTTTTTCCATTGTTTTTGATACTTCTACAACAGAGTCATCTTTACTAACATAAATAAACTCTTTATCCATTAACTCCTTAGCTTTCATTTAATCATCCCCATTATTTCTATTAACAAATTTTAATGCTCCTACAGGACAATGATTTGTACAGGAGATACATCTAATACATTTATCATCATCTAATACAACTTCATTGTCAATAAGTTTAATAGCTTCAACTGGACAGTTATCTTCACATAAGAAACAAGCAACACATGTTTCTTGATCAACTGTAAGGTCTTTAATATGAATAATCGGCCCAATAGTCCTATCAAGAGTTATTTCATCATCCATGCAAAGATTTATACAAGCTCCACAGCCAATACAAAGCTTTTTATTAATATATGGATATAAAGTGTCTTCCTCTAAAGTAACATTTATATCTTCATTTTCTTCTAAAAATTCTTTAAATTCAAGTGTAAGTGCACCCGTTGGGCAATATTGACCATAATCAATATTAGGATTACATTTTGAATAATCAATGGAAATATCATCCATTCTAATAACCCTATGAGGGCGACTAATATTAACCAGACTATACTCTACAATGCCTTTATCAGAATCATCACCCTTTTTAAAGATAACAGAATTACTAATTAATTTAATAGCTGAAATAGGACAAGATTGAACACAAATTTCACATTTAACACATTTATCTGTGATTTTAGCTATTTTAAAATTATTAGCTGGTTCAATAGCATCAACTGGGCATGCTTCAACACATAGATTGCATCTAATACATTTTGGTGCAATAGCAATTATTTCCTCTTCAGATTGGAAATCATCAATCTCGAATTTAAAATCATCAATATCATCATCTAAATCCACAGATTTAAAAAGAACTTCACGTTCAAGTGAATCCATCTGCTTATTAAAAGATACATTCATAATTATACCAACTAATTAAATAATTGAGTTTAAATCTATATTTAGTTATTAATAAATATAGCTAAATAAGATTACTCTTTATTCATTCATAAACTCCTCTAATTGATCTAATGACGGAAATGCATTCATTCCATAGTCTTGAATAGATTTACTAGCTACCCAATTACCAATAATGCAAGCTTTTTCAAGAGAATAGTCATTTAACATTCCAAATAAGAATCCGCTATTAAAACTATCTCCAGCACCAGTTGTATCAACAACATCTGATTTAAAAGCTTCTACAAAGCATTCTTCACCATCATTATTAATTGCATAAACTCCTTTGGAGCCTTGTTTAACTACTACAGTTTCAATACCATCATCTAAAACATGTACAGCAATTTCTTTAAGAGAAACCTCCTCTACATTATCTATAGCTTTATAATAATCTTCATATAACAATCTAAGTTCAGTTTCATTAATTAAAAGAATGTCAGTACGTCCTAAGATAGGAGCTAATTCATTTAATCCTTTTTCAACATATAACATTCCTGGATCAAAACTTAATTTAATATCTTCATTTAATTTTTCAAGCAATTCAATCTGGGTTTTAAATGAATCACCTACAAAAGATGTGTAATGCATTATTTTACAGGTGTTAATATTCATAAGGTTTATCTCACCCATCTTTATCTCATCGTTAACTCCAGGATCTACATAAAGTGCTCTGTCCCCTTCATCATCAACAAAACCCATTACTTTACCAGTATTTCCATTTTCAGAATAAATTAAATTATTTGTATAAACCTCATTCATAGCTAAATTAAGTTCTATTAAATCACCATCACTATCTTCACCTATTTTTCCAATAATAGATGTTTTTTTACCTAAACGTGAAAGTCCAATAATAGTGTTAGCTGCAGAACCACCAGGAGTATCAGTCTGGCTTTTTATAAATGATTCTTCATCTTTACCAGCAATACTTCCCACAGTATGAAGTTTATCAACATTTAAGGCTCCAAAACCTATAACATCCACATCAATATCATTATTTAAAATTTTCATTTTAACCCAGCTATAAAATATCTAGTAAATTAACTTTTTTATCTCCTAATTTTCCATCATAATTTCCTGCAGAAATTCCAATAACACCATCAACATCTAATGTTGCATCAATAGCTGCTTTCATTGCAGCATTCATTGAATCTTCATCTACTGCATTAAATACAATTTCAGGAATGTAATTAACTCCTTCAGCTACTTTAGACTCATCACCTAATTTGTCTTTAAGTGAAGGACAGTAAACATGATTTGTAGTTGGTCCAATTTCAGGATAATTAGTTTCAGGTTTAGAAGCTGCAGAACAAATATCAAATGGTGCAATAGCTCCTTCAACATTTTCAATAGCTTTAAGTGCTTTTTCACCAGCTTCCAATACTGCTTCAGGAGTAGAACATAAATACCAGAAATTTCCACCCATTATACCATCATTTAATTTAAATTTTTCTTCAATTTGGAAATCCGGAACAGCTATTGGAACATTAATCATTTTTCTTCCATATTCTTCAACAATCCACTCATATCCGTCTCCACAATGACCAACAATATCCATCATTTCAATATATTCATCAGATTCTTTATCAGAATAATCAAAAATACGGGTAAATGGTTTAACAAGAATATCCTGTCTTAAACGGTAAGATAATTCAAATGCAAATTTTTTAACATCATCTCCACCAAGCCAATACTGTACAACAGCACCAGGCCTTCCATCAGGTGTTTCATCACCAGATAAAAATCCTTCTACTCCTCCTTCAACTCTTCCAATAACTGCACTTGGAGTTGAAGTTGAATCAAATGCTGCTCTTCTAACAATTTTTTCATTTGGGCCTGTAATTAAAGCTCTTACATATTTTCCTTCAAAAGCTTCAAAAAATGTATCTTCAACTTTTTCATAACTCATTTTAATTATCCTCCTTTACTAACCTAATCCACCAATATCTTGACCACGAATTTCATTTCTCATTTTAGTACTTGCTTCTAAAATTTCATCAAAGTTTTCCTGGTTAACAATTTTTATTATAGGTTTATCATGATTTTCAAATACTTTGAAAAATTCTTCTTTAACGTTATAATCAATATCATATTTTTCAAATAACTCTTCCAAGTTATCTTCATCATTATAATCATTGATAAAATCTAAAACAACTTTTTTATCATTATCTGCATAAATATTAGCTATTACAGCTGTTGTAATTGCAGATGGAGATATAATAGCTATTTCAGCTTCTTTTAAAGGATATATATTGCCATTAAAAGATATGCTAATACCATCATGGTCTCTAGCAAACCTTAAAGGCTCAACATCAGTAATACTATCTCCAATATAAAGAATTTCATTAATATCTATTGAATCATTATCAATTATTTTATCAATAGCTAATTTTTTACCTTCTCCACCAATAACATCAACTTCTTTAATTAAATTATAAAAACCCATCTTTGGAATTTCATTAAAGAAAATAGAATCAAATAACTTATAATCTTTAGGGTTTTCCAATATTTGATCTTTAAATTCAATTATTTTAGATATTTCCTCATCATTAATATTCAAAGCATCTACATCTACTTTAGTATAAAATGTATTTTCAAATGGGAAATCCATATAATTAGCTAAAGCTTCGATATATTGACCATAGCTAGTGCTGACTATGTATGTATTCATCCTTTCTTTAAGATAATCAAGTAAAAATTTTGACTCATTTACTGTGAAAATATTATTCCTAGAAAATTCAATCATATCTTTATTCTTAATGTTTTCAACTAAGAAAAAAGGTAAGATTAAAAGCAAGGTATTACCTGCTTTATAATTAGGTTTTTTAACTTCATCAACAAGATAATCATCATATAAACTAAGGATTTTAAATAATTCTCCACCATTATCAATAAAATGATTAGCCAATTCAAAAGCATTGTCATTTAAAGTTAATGGACCTTCACAGTCTGTAATAAATGATTTTTTATACAATGAACTCACCTAATTTTAATTCTAATTGCATCAACAGGACAAATAAATTCACATTCCCTACATAAAAGGCATTTATCTTCATCCCAAGATATTTTATCATTTTCCAAGGTTAATGCCCCAGTAGGACAGTTTTTGGTACAGATTCCACATGCTTGACATTTATCATGAGACAATATGTAATCTCCTTCCCTTGGTCCGTTAATATAGGATCTTGCATAATATAAATCCCCTTCTTCACTATAGAAGTAATCACCATAAACTCTAATTGCATCAAATTGACATTTTTCTACACAGAAACCACAATAAACACAATTTGAATTGATTTTAATAGGATTTGGAGCATCTAAATCAATAGCTTTTGTTGGGCAAACCATTTTACATTCACCACAAGCTATACACCTTTTATCAATTACTTCAATATTCCTATCAAATAAATAGTTGTCAAACAATTTATTAAATCTTTTAACAGTAATACTTGAGTCTAAAGTCAAACCAAGCTCTTTTTCCATTAATTCATTGATTTTAACCCTCATAAACTCATTATATGGTGCATCATCAAATTCTAATGATAAAGATTGTGCAATAGCTTTAAGTGCTTTATTAAGACTAATAAGATTTAAAGATAATTTTTTCATATCTTTATCAACAATTGAAGACACAATATCTTCTGATTTAATTTTACTATATGATGCAAAAGCTTTTTTACGTGAAGAATACTTAATAGCTGTTGATGGACAGGAATGCATACATTCTTCACATCTTGCACAATAAGCCGGGTTAATATAAGGTAATTTATTATTTCTACCAACATTAATAGCGCCAATGGATGGACAGACTCTAGTACAAGTCATACATCCAATACAATCCTTTTGGTTAACAACAATAGCTCTTCCACCTTTAACAGTTCTTGGAAGAAGTTCACCATATTTAATTGCATCTGTTGGACAAACTCTAAAGCAGTAACCACAGCGAATACATTTATCTGGATCAATTTCACTATGTGCTTCACCTTTTTTATTAGATTTAATATGAATAGCACCAGTTTTACAAGCTTGAACACATGCTCCACATGCTTTACACAATTTAATATTAATGTTTGGAACATTTTCTTTTATAGGAGGTGCAAAAGTCCTTTCAAGTTTAATAGCATCGTAAGGACAAGCATTACGACATAATACACATCCAAAACAAGTGCTTTTAATTTTAGTAATGCCATCCTCTGGGTCAATGAAAATAGCATCAATTTCACAAGCATTTAAACAAGGTTTATCCTCACATTGTTCACATTTACTTTGGTCAATTGAATATTCAATATCAACCTCTCTTAAAGGTCTTGGAGTTTTAGAATAAGCATCAATCATAATTTCACTCCATTAAAATCTCACTTGTTAAATTAGAAGTCTTTACTGTGATGTAAATAATATCATTTCCATCATCATCTTTTTCCATTGCAAATTTAGCTAAGAAATACTTAATAACTGAAAATGGACATGTTTGATAACAGATACTGCAACGTAGACATTTTTCATCACTGCGCACAATTGTATCATTTTCTACATCAAAAGTAATAGCTCCAGTTGGACATTCATCTACACAAAGTTGACATTTTTTACACTCATCACTGTTCCAGTCAATAACTCTAATTTTAAGCCTATTAACAGCATTAGTAATAATTTCCATTACTACTTCTTCATCAGGAATTATCTCATAAGCTTTATCCCATATTTCAGCTAGTGGAATTTCATATTGAAGTAAACTGTCTTTTTGAAGAGATCTTAAGTCTTCTTTTTTACTTTCAATATATTTCTCAAGAAATGTTACAGTTAACAGAATTATCTCCTTTTGATCCTGCAAATTATCCACAAATACTCCTTTCATAGCCCCATTAACAGGACAAGCATCTAAACAATCTCCACAGTGAATACATTTAAGCTGATCAACATGAATTTTATCATCTACAACAGATATTGCTTCAACAGGACATTTCTTCATACACTTTTTACATCTAATACAAAGATAATCATCTACAATAAACTGTCTTTTTGAAGGAATTATATTAAATTCAGGTTTTAATAAGTGATTCTGACCACACTCAATTGTTTTAGGATCAGTAGGACAAACTTCTGCACAAAAACCACAACGAATACAAGCCCCTTCAAAGATAACAGGATAAGTCATACCCTCTTCTTGCTCATTATCTTCATCCCTTACTAATTTAATAGCATTTGGTGATGGACATGATGCAGTACAAGCTCCACAAGCAATACAAAACTCAGGATTAATCTTTGGAAAATCTCTGAAACGTTCAGGTTTTTCCATGATTTCATGCTTACTTCTTGCATTAGCGAAACCATCAACCCATGCCTTCCTAGCAAAGTCGTAGATATACCATATTAATGAAGACATATTTAAACTACCTCATAAAAGTCTTTAATATCACATTTACCATTTTCATCAGTAATAGCTACTCTTTCAGCACATGCAATACATGGATCACTAGAAGCATAAGTTGAAACTGCATCTGCAACAGTAGCTACATTTTTAAGCATGTATTTTGCACAAGAATCAATATTAGGGATACTTGGAGTTCTAATTGAAATATGTTTAATTAAATTACCATTAGTTTCCATCATGTAATTCACTTCTCCCCTTGGAGCTTCATTTTGGAACTCTGCATATCCAGTTTTAATATCAACAGGAGTACGTATTTTTCCTTTAGGCATATTCTCAATAGCTTGCCTAATTAAACTAATAGATTCTGGAATTTCATCAAAACGGTTTAAAGTTCTTGCATAATTGTCTCCTTCTTTTCTCCAAACTGTTTTAAAGTCAAAATGGTCTTTGTAAGTGTAATGATCTTGCCTATAATCTTTTTTAATTCCAGATCCCCTTCCAATTGGACCTACAGCTCTTCCTCTAATAGCTTCTTTTTTAGTCATTACACCAACATTTTTTGAACGTAAACCAACAGCTGGACCTTCAGCAAATAACTCCCTTGTTCTATCAAATTTATCTTCAACTATCTTAAGATTTTCAAGGATTGGTTCGAAATGACGGTCATCAGCATCCATTTTTACTCCACCAACAACATTCCAACCCATATTAACCCTATTACCAGTTAATAATTCAATGGAATCCATGATATATTCCCTCATATCAAGAACATGCATAAATAAGGTTTCATGATCAAGTGTTTTGAAATAAGTTGAATTTGCAAGCAAATGAGATTGAATCCTATCTAATTCATTAGTAATTACCCTTAAAAACTGTGCTCTTAATGGTGCTTGAACATCTGATATTGTTTCAATAGTTTCTGCAAATGTTTGTGTATGCTCATAGGAACAGATTCCGCAGATTCTTTCAGCCAAAAAGATACCTTTCTGCCAGGTTTTACCTTCCATTATCTTTTCAATTCCTCTATGAACATAACCATATTCAATTTCAGCATTAACTACTTTTTCACCCTCAGTTTGAACTTTAAGCCTTATAGGTTCCTTAAATCCTGGGTGAATTGGTCCTAATGGCAATATCATTCTTCTTCCCTCCCACGTTTAGCAATAGCATCAGGTCCAACAGACAAGATTGCTTCTAAAATTTCACTTGGCCTTGGAGGACAACCTGAAATTGCAACATCAACAGGTATATAATCAGAAGCAGGTGCATGAACTGTTCCTCCTTCTTGATTAAAAACATCTCCAGATTGAGGGCAATTTCCAACTGCTACAACAATTTTTGGTTCTGGAGCTTTGTCATAAACTCTTTTAAGGTTAGTAACCCATTGCTCAGTAACTGCTCCAGTTAATAAAAGTACATCAGCTTCACGAGGATTATTATGTACATAAATACCATATTGCTCTAAATCATATCTAGGAGACAATAATGCAACTATTTCAACGTCACAACCATTACAACCGCCACAATTTACAATACAAACATGAATTGAGCTTTTTCTAACAGCATCTTTAATAGTATTTAACATTGTACGCCTCTATCATTTTTAATATTCATAATTTTTAATAATATTCAATATCTCTTTTCTACCTTCAATTAAAGATTCATCATAAGATTTACCATTAACAACATCATAAGCTAAGGATTTACAGATATTATCAGCTTCATCTGCTGAAACAAGTTCTAATGTCTTAGAAAACCAACATAATCTTAAATCAGCATAAAATTTCATAGCTAATGCTTCAAGTTCAGCAACTTTGAAAGTTCCATGTAACCCTTCTAAAGAAGACATATCCAAATCATTCATAAATATATCTTCCATCTCTTCAGTTGAAATACCAAATTCTTTAGAAAGAGGAATAATAATATCTTCTTGCCATCTAAAGCTTTTTAATATTCTTGTTTTCATTAAAATGAAACGTTCATCCTCATTCATATAATCACACCATTAAAATTAAATGCCAAATTAAGTAAATCACAGCTGAAACAATAATACCAATAACAGTTTCTAATCTACCATAACCTGGTCTTTCATTAAGTACAAAACCAACTAGGAAGAATCCAATAGCTAGTAAAATAACAGACCAAGTAAAGTTAAATATTAAAATCCAACCAATAAGAGCAATTACAGTTATGGCTATGTCCAAACCTTTAATAACATAAGGTTCACCATGTTTTTTATAACTCCATAATAACCCCAATATTGATCCTATAACAAATGTAAGTATGTAAATTAAATATTCAATCATAATTATCCCCTACATTGGCCTATATAATAATATAAATGAAATACAAATTACAGCGAAAGTTATAAAGAAAAATACTTTCTCCAAATTTTCTAAACTATGTCCAAATTTATTATTTTTGGCTAATAATGCTAACAGTATAGTGAAAAATATTCCTAAAATTATAATTGGAATTCCAATATCTGTTTGAAATGCAGATATTATTATTCCTGAAACTAATATCCCTACTGCTACAATTATACTAAAATATACAGTTGCGCCTTCTTTTTCCATTTTCACCATACCTCTATATTAATACCATTATAATTGTTCCCACAATACATACAACTGCAATTGTAATTTGTGTCATTATTGAATGATTTGGATTTAACATAGGAGTTACTGCATTAATAAAACCAGTAACAACTGACATTAAAATCATTCCAATTATTAATTCGATTATTGACAATGGTCCAAAGAATATTGTTAAGAATAACCAAACCATAATGTACCATGAAATAGATTCTGAAAACATTATGAATCCTCTTAAAAATCCATAATGTTCAGTTTCAAATCCTGAAATTAAAGTTTTATCCTTAGTAATTCCAAAAGGAGAATAAGGAGATTTACTTAAAATCAATACAAAGAACATTAAAGCTGCAAGAGGAATAGTGAGTACTAAAGGTCCATTAGCCCCTTGATAAGTAATTATTTCACCAATATTCATTGTTCCAGTTACTAAATAAACTAAAGCAATAGCTGCAAATAATGGAAGCTCAGTAGCTGCTGATAAAACCGCCCTTACACAACTTAACTTTCCATAAGGAGAACCAGAACTGGATCCAGCATTATGTTCAACAATTTTGTAAACAGCATATACTCCAAAGAGTATTAATAAAGAATCATGAGTAACAGGTCCTGCAATTACACCAATAACCCAAACAACAGCCAAAATAACTACAATAGATACATAAAATGGCATTGATGCATTTTTTGGAAATGTACTTTCTTTAAAAAAGAACTTTAAAGAATGCAATAAATGTTGAATAATAGGAGGACCTGGTCTAAGTTGAACACGAGCCATTACTTTCCTATGTAATCCTAATAAAAGACTTCCAGCAAGAAATGCTATGATTACATTAATTAAAATATCCGCCATCAAATTCATAATATCACTAATATCCAGTGAATGGTTCTTTCACCCTTTCTTCTTCATCTTCTTTCCTTGGTTTAGCCATTGTAAGTAATCCAAAAGATAAAACCCATAAAGGAATACCAATAATAGCTACCAAATAAACAATCCAAGTTTCCACATTAAATATTAAACAGTAAACTATAGCTATAGTTGATAATATTAATAATATAATTGAAATCGCTTTTTGCATACCCATACTCTCACACTCACATTAAAATAATTAATAATATCTCAATAGCTCTTATAATAATAAATAATGAACTTAAATGTATAATAACTAAAAATGGAGAACCTGGAGTTCTAAACATTTCAGCTTTTGTTGCAAAGAATGGTGCAACTCCACTTTCACCAATAATACCTATCAACATCAATATAGCTCCAAATATCACCATAGGTGATGGAGTTATTTGAGATAAAACAGCTAAACTTAAAGTTCCTGTTGATGCAAGAATAATAGATGCACCACCAAACAATGGTAAACTACACATCATAGCTATTAAACCATAATTATAGGCAGAATTCAAAACAGAAGTTTGTTTAACTGCAGATACAATACCAATGTTTAATATACCAATTAAAGCCATGAACAAAGTGAAGTTAAACAAATCTCCAGTTATCATTGCACCAGCAGATGCTATACCACAGATAATTGATAAAAATCTTCTTTGTTTAAACTCTTTCTCACCTACAGATACTTCTTTATTTTCAAGTGATCCGAAAGAAGCTTCAGTTTGAGTTTCTGTCTTACTAATAGCTATTAAAAATGTAAAGACTAATAAACATGCAAAAAGGAACAAGTTAAATGGAGTTACATACAAAACAATGTCTCCAAGAGGAATTGTTCCAAGTAAATTACCCCCTAATGCACTTTCAGTAATTGTTGAAAAATCCATAATAACGCCTCAAACTATTTTTTACCAATATCCTCTCTCATAAGCACTCCAATTAATCCAACTTTTGAAGCTACTTTTAATAACAATCCGAATGCTGAAAGTAATAAACTTAATAACCATAATTCTGGCATTACAAAGTACAATGCAAAACCAATAATCCAGCAACACCATGCAATACCTGAAATAGCACCAACACCATCTAAAACAAATACAGGCAATCCCCTTATTTTTCTAGATAAAGCATACAATACCATTCCACCACCAGCTACAGCACCACCAGTAAATCCAGTTAAGAAAATACCATAACCAATTAAAACTAATGCAATGAAATTAGGAGCAGTAGTCATAATCTCCATATTCAAAGTAAATGAAGTTGGGAATAATGAAGAGGTTGGTGATAAATTCTTTTTAGGATTTGCTTCAATTTTATGCATTTCTCTTGAGAGCAAAATCTCAGAAATCGCTAAGGTTTCTGCCAACTCTACTACTAAACCAGGCAATACTAAAGCTTCAGCTAAATCAGTACCAACAGCAGAAACAACAACCAGCATAGCTAAACCAACAATATCAGTTAAGATAAGAATGTGAATCTCTTCTCTTTTCATAGCTATTGCCATTGTACCAATAAAACCAATTATCAAACCTGCGTAAATAGCTGGTAAATACATTGATAAAAATACGTCAGGAACAAACTGAGGAATAAATACCATTAGTTATCCCTCCTATTTTGTCTTTCATGAGCTTTCATGTCATTAGCTTTAATTTCTCTAGCTACATTTGAAGAATCTACAATAGCCTTTTTAACATCAGATTTTATATTTTCTGTGTCATGTTTTCTATTCATTGTATAATTAATTGCAAGCCAAGATGCAATAATAAATGACATCATTAAAATACTAGATTCTAAAATTGTATCGAAACCTCTAGTATAATACAATATTTCATCAATTAATCCACCAGGAGATGAATAAATAGATGTTCCAAAGTATGGAGATATTGATGCAATCCATAAAGCTATTGGAGACATATATCCTGTAATCATTCCCAATGAAGCAGCATTTTCAGGATATTGCGGTGAAATAATACCTGGTTCTTCTAATGGAACTCCACCTCTATCATAAGGTGCAATAGCCAATCCTTCATCCATTTGACTTTGAGGAGCAGGTCTAACATAAAGCTGATCATCATTTAATTCAAATGGGATAACAAGACCTGCAATTAGTATAATTCCTAAACAGGCTGCAAATAATCTTGGAACATTCTTAGGATTAGCTAGTTTATTCCATAAGGTTCCAATTCTCATAAATCAGCCCCCATTTCTTCAAGACGAATAACTGCTCTAAATAAAATTAAAGTAATAACCACAGTTGTAGCAACAAGAGTTAATAAAGCTAAAACATGGTTATAAGATAATAAAACCAATGAAATACCAATTGAAGCAATTTCTGTATTAAATAATCTTACAACAGGATCATTAACCCCTGGACCCCAAGCAGTAGCAAGACTTCCTACAATAGCTAAGAAGATACCAAAATAAAAGAATAATTGAAAATCAATCATGTATCTCACCACTATTTACTTTTTTGTGTCTAATTTCACTAATTTTTACAATTGATAGTAATAAAACTAAAGTAGATAATGGAGCTGATAATGCAATGAAGAATGCTACATCTAAATATTTAAATAAAACAACAGCTAACATGAACCCTGCATCTAAAATTGAAAACATGATGACCTTATCAAAAGGCTTTTTCAAAAAGATAATACCAAAGGTTCCAATCAACATTAAAGCCATTGCTATTATTGTAATAACAAATTCATCCATTTTAATTCCTCAATCTAAAATCACTTCATCATCTAATCTTTTTAAACTATATGCAATAGCATTTGAACTAATTGTAGAACAAACGAAAAATACCGCAGCTACAATAAGAGCAAAAGGAGTGTCAATAACTAAAGCAATGAGTGCTGGGACTGTAAAACCTATTACATTTAAATATAATAATTTTTCAGCCCTATTTCGAGTTATTAATGCTCTTAAGGCTACAAAAATTGTAATAACGCCAATAATCTCCACGTACATAAAAATCACTCTTCCGCATGCCTATTAAATATTTTAGCTATTCTTCCTAAAACTCTTGATGCTCCAGGTTGATCAATGCCCTGAATAGTTAAAATAGCTATAATCATACCAACAATAAACATTTCTGGGGTTATACCCACAAATGAAGCAATAAATAATATCACAGTCATAGTTAATGAACCAATAGTACCTGCATAACCAGGGTCTGCACATAAACGGTTACCTATGAAAACTAGAAATGCTGCAATAATACCTCCAGGAATTCCTAAAACCAAATATCCAATAGAAGCTATTAATGTACCTGCAGATGCATCTGGGGAACAAAGAATGTTTCCTTGGAAATAACCACCTGCAATATCACCATTTCTATTTTTAACATCTTCACCAATATTTTTTGCACCAATAACCCCTGGCTGTTCAGGAAGCCCCATAAAAGTATCAATTATAACAAAATTTAACCAGCAGACAATTGCTGCTATTATAATTCCTAAAATTTCATTCATTTAATAAGACCTCCTCAGATTCCTCAGCTGGAGGCTTTGGAAATACATAAAAAAATAAATATTTAACAAATAAAGCTGAACAAACACCAATAATCAATGCAACTAACATTCCATTATATGCAAATAAATAATTTAAAACAACAAAGAATGAAAATACCCCAATAGCTATTATAGGAGTGGGATAAAGTGCACTCACATTAAATGAATATCTATAAGGTTTTTCAGGCAATAATGGAAGTCTAAGTATTAAGGCAACAACTATTGATGAAAAAATAGCAACTAAATAATCTATTATAAAATAGCTTATATCCACACCCATATACATCATGTTAACTAGACTCCTTATTAATAATATAATATAGTAAATATAAAATATATAAATATTTTTACTTAAAAATCATTATTATTATTGAGTTATGGATAGAATAAAAAGTTATAAATTAATTTTAAACAATTTATCCTCCAAAAAATCATTTAAAAAGAAAACTAAAATCATTGAAAGCTAACTAAATTAAAAATAAAGATTATTTGTAAGATAACAAACAAAATTAGCATCATATTTTTATATAATAGTACACTATTTATTAAATAATAACTTGATTAATTTTTTAATAAAAAAGATAAATCGTGATTTAATTGAACAACAAAAATATTCTTATTACTGGTGGGCTTGGTTTTATTGGTTCTCATATTGCAGATGAATTAATTCCAAATAACACAGTCACCATCCTTGATAACAAATCTACAGGAAAAATAGAAAATTTAAAAGAACCAAATCATAAAAATTTAACAATAATTGAAGAAGATATAAACGATGCTAACCTAAACAGAATCTTAAAAGATGTAGACTATATATTCCATCTTGCAGCTATGGCTAGTGTACCCTTAAGTGTAGATGATCCTATTGGCTGTACAAAAAACAATGTAAATGCAACCATTAAATTAATTAATGCTGCAAAAGATGAAGGAGTTAAAAAAATTGTATTTTCATCATCTTCAGCTGTTTACGGTGAAAATAGGAATATGCCATTAAAAGAAACTGAACCTATGATGCCAACTTCTCCTTATGCTGCATCAAAAGCTAGTTGTGAAGTTTACATAAACAGTTTTACTGAATCCTATGGATTAAATGCAACATCCCTTAGATATTTCAATGTATTTGGACCAAAACAAGATAAAAATTCACAATATGCAGCAGTTATACCTAATTTTATTAGTGCTATTCTAGAAAATGAACAGCCAGTTATTTACGGTGACGGAGAGCAAACCAGAGATTTTGTTTATGTAAAAGATATTGTAAAAGCTAATATTGCAGCTGCTGAATCAGATTATAATGGAGTTGTGAATGTAGCTTCTGGAAAGAAAATAACTATAAATAAATTATATGAAATTGTTAAAGAAACCTTAAAAACAGACATAGAACCAAAATATCTTCCAGAAAGACAAGGTGACATTAAACATTCCCTTGCAGACACATCTAGAATGAAAAATATTAATTTTGAAGTTGATTCAAGCGATTTTGAAAAACAATTAGCTGAAACAGTAAATTGGTTTAAAACCCAATTATAAAAAAAAGAATAGCTATTAATGAAAATATAGCTATTTTAACTTATTTTTTAGTGGAATCCACAGTTACTGCAAGTTTCACACATTTCCTCATCAGATGGTGGAACTTTACCAGTTTCTTGAAGTAAAACAGAGACAAAATAATAGTCTGTTCCATTATCCAAAGATTTTGTAACAGGTGAAATTCCTTTAAACTGTGCACTGATATCTCCAGTATTACCAATATCTACCTTAATTGGTTCAAACATTTTAAAACGTTCAAAATATTCCATAACTTCATTTTTAATATCTTCTGGAACTTTAAAATTAAATGAAAGCATATTATCTTCTTTCATTGTAAGACCAACATAACTTTGATCAATCTCTAAATTAAGTCCTAGATGTTTTTTGAAAATAACTATATTATCAATATTTGATGATGTCATAAATAACAAATTGCTTTTAAATATTATATAAATATTACTCCAATTGTTAGTAACCTATTAAATTTTAATATTTTAAAGAATTATCATAAATCTTAATGAATTATCACGATTTATAATAAGCTTTAAATAAAAAAAAATTCAAAAATATTCAATGTTATTAAATAATATAATTCTATATAATTTAACTTTTATTTAACAAATTTACTTTATTAGGTGTTTATTTTGAATGAATATAATAAAAATATTGGAAGGAGAATTAGAGAACTAAGAGAACTTTCCGATATATCCACCAAAGAAATTGCAGATTTATTGGACATTGAAGAGGAATTATACAATAAATATGAAAATGGAGAAACTGATATTCCAGCTAGTTTCTTATATGAACTTGCAAACAAATTTGAAGTTGATTTAGGATTAATTTTAACTGGTGAAGAAACTAGAATGAGTATTTTTGATGTAACTCGCGCAAATAAGGGAGTATCAATTAAAAGAAGAAAAGAATACCATTATGAAAATTTATGTGAAAGATTCATGCATAAAAAAGCAGAAATGTTTATTGTGACTGTAGATCCTAAAGAAGATGCAGTTCCTTCTTTAAATACCCACCCTGGTCAAGAATTTAACTATGTTCTTGAAGGCAGTTTAAAAATATATATTCACAACAATGAAATTGTTTTAAATGAAGGAGATTCCATAATATTCGATTCAAACCATAGACATGCAATGATCGCACTTAATGATAAAAAAGCTAAGTTTTTAGCTGTTATAATGTAATTTTAATGAGGTTTTATATATGACAACCTTAATAGGAGATTTCGTAAATAGAGTGGATTTTAAATCCTATGAAGATTTTTATGAAAATTTCGAACTAAAATACAACGAAGATTATAACTTCGGTTTTGATGTAGTAGACAAATATGCAGAGATAGATCCAGAAAAAGTAGCTTTAATCTGGGTTAATGAAGAAGGCGAAGAACATATTTTCACATTTGAAGATATGAAAAAATACAGTAACAAAGTTGCAAACTTATTCAAAAGATTAGGCATTAACAAAGGCGATAAAGTAATGCTTACCTTAAAAAACAGGTATGAATTTTGGTTCTGTATGGTTGCACTTCATAAAATTGGAGCTATTGTTATTCCTGCAACACATATGTTGAAACTTCATGATATTGACTTTAGATTAAAAAAAGCTAATGTTAAACTTGTTGTATCTGTTGAAGAAGATGATTTAATTTCTGATTATAACACTGCAGCAGAAGAATTAGGAATTGACTTGAAAAAATTAGTAATTGAAAGAGATATTGATGGTTGGATTAACTTTAACAAAGCAATTGAAGAAGAAAGTGATGTTTTCGAAAGACCAACCGGTGAAGATGCAACAAAAGCTGATGAGCCATTTTTAATATATTTCACATCTGGAACCAGTGGACTTCCAAAAATGGTTGCACATAAACATACTTACAGTTTAGGTCACATCCCTACAGCAAAATACTGGCATAATGTTAAAGAAGATGGAATCCACCATACTTCTGCAGACACTGGATGGGGAAAAGCTGTTTGGGGAAATCTCTATGGACAATGGATTGCAGGAACAGCAGTATTTATCTATGACTATGAACGTTTTAATGGAATTAAATTACTTGAAAAAATCATAGAATATAAAGTGAATACATTCTGTGCACCTCCAACAATCTACAGATTCTTAATTAAAGAAAACATTGAGGGATATGATTTCTCTAATTTAAGTTATGTAACTACTGCAGGTGAACCATTACCTCCAGAAGTATCTAAAAAATTCAAAGAAATATCTGGTTTAACAATTAAAGAAGGATTTGGACAAACAGAAAGTACTTTAATGATTGGAACATTTATTTGGCTTGATGCTAAACTTGGTTCTATTGGTAAACCAAGCCCACTATTCAATGTTGAGCTTTTAGATAATGAGGGTGAAATCGTAGATATTGGAGATGAAGGAGAAATATCTATAAATGTATCTGAAGGTGTAAAACCAGGATTATTTAAAGAATACTATAAAGATCCTGAAAAACAAGCAGCTAGCTGGTATGATGGACATTACCACTGTGGAGATACTGCTTGGATGGATGAAGAAGGATATTATCACTTCATAGGAAGAAACGATGATATTATTAAAAGTTCCGGATACCGTATTGGACCATATGAAGTAGAAAGTGCTGTTCTTTCACATGATGCAGTTTCAAATTGTGCTATTACTGGATATCCTGACCCTATAAGAGGGCAAATTGTAAAAGCAACTATCATATTACAACCAGGATATGAAGAAAGTGAAGAACTTATTAAAGATATCCAAAACCATGTGAAAAAAACAACTGCTCCATATAAATATCCTAGATTAATTGAATTTGTTGATGAAATTCCAGAAACAATTAGTGGAAAAATAAGAAGAGTCGAAATTAGGGAGAAAGATAACTCCAATTAAATAAAAGATGGTGAAAGTATTATGATAACCGATGGAAACCCTTATCCTGTAATACATAAAGAAGAATGCAAAGGATGTCAAAGATGTATAATAGCATGTGCAAAAGATGCTATTAGTCTTAGTAGCGAATTCAATAATGCAGGTTATCCATATGCTTATTATAATGGCGAAGGATGTATAGCATGTAAAGATTGTTATTATACATGCCCTGAACCGTTAGCTATTGAGATTTACAACTTTAAAAGACCAAATAATGATATTGCAGTAATGATTCAAAGTAAAGTAAGGAGGAGACATAATGAGTAATCAAATGGTAAAAGGAAATACCGCTGTTATTATTGGTGCAATGTATGCTGGCTGTGACTGTTTCTTTGGATACCCAATTACCCCAGCTAGTGAAATCTTACACGAAGCATCAAAATATTTCCCAATGGTAGGAAGAAACTTCGTTCAAGCAGAAAGTGAAGAAGCTTCAATTAACATGATTTATGGTGGAGCAGCTACTGGACACAGAGTAATGACTGCATCCTCTGGACCAGGTATTAGTTTAATGCAAGAAGGATTCACATATTTAGCAGGAGCAGAATTACCTGCAGTTATTGTAGACATTATGAGAGCAGGACCTGGACTTGGAAATATTGGTCCTGAACAAGGAGATTATAATCAAATTGTTAAAGGTGGAGGGCATGGAAACTATAAAAATATAGTTTTAGCTCCAAATAGTGTTCAAGAAATGTGTGATTTAACAATTAAAGCATTTGAACTAGCCGATAAATATAAAAACCCTGTTGTAGTATTAGCTGATGGTACTTTAGGTCAAATGGCAGAACCATTAAAATTCCCAACAGAAGCTATTGAACCAGAGATAGATGACTCATGGGCAGTTCGTGGAAGTAAAGAAACTATGAAAAATCTCGTTACTTCAATCTTCCTTGACTTTAAACAATTAGAAAACTTTAACTTTGAACTTCAAGAAAAATACGACCTTATTTCAAAAGAAGAAGTTGTTACTGAAGAATATCAACTTGAAGATGCAGATATCGTTTTAGTTTCCTATGGAATAAGTAGTAGAATAGCTAGAACTGCTGTAGACAAATCTCGTGAAAAAGGATTAAAAGTAGGATTATTAAGACCAATTACTTTATTCCCATTCCCAGAAGAAAGAATTAAAGAATTAGGAGATAAAGGAGTTAAATTTATTTCTGTAGAAATGAGTAATGGTCAATTATTAGAAGACATACAACTTGCAGCTTGTAGAAAAGAGGATACCTACCTCGTTAACAGAATGGGAGGTAATCTTCTTGAGTTAAGAGATGTTTTAGAAAAAATTGATGAAGTTGCAGGATTAAATGATTAAGGATGTGAAAAGATGAGTAAAAAAAGTTTCAGTACAGATAAAGCAAGAGATTTAGACTTAAGAATATTTAAACATCCTGAATCCATTTATGATTCTTTCCCAAGAAAAGGAGAAACAAATCAAACAACAACCCATTACTGTGCAGGATGTGGACATGGAGTTCTCCATAAATTAATTGGAGAGGTAATGGATGAACTTGAAATACAAGACAGATCTGTTATGATTTCCCCAGTAGGTTGTGCAGTATTTGCATATTACTACTTTAACTGTGGAAATGTGCAAACTGCTCATGGAAGAGCACCTGCAGTAGCAACTGGAATTTCCAGAGCTGAAGATAATGCAATTGTAATGAGTTACCAAGGAGATGGAGATTTAGCATCCATTGGATTAAATGAAACCTTACAAGCAGCTAATCGTGGAGAAAAAATTGTTGTTTTCTTTGTTAACAACACTGTTTATGGTATGACAGGTGGACAAATGGCTCCAACCACTCTTGTTGGTGAAAAAACAATCACTTCACAAAATGGTAGAGATCCAGCATATGCAGGTTATCCAATACACATGTGTGAGTTAATAAACACTTTAAAAGCACCAGTATACATTGAAAGGGTCTCATTAGCTACTCCTGAAAAAATCAAATTAGCTAAAATGGCTATTAGAAATGCTTTACAAATCCAAAAAGAAGGAAAAGGATATGCATTTGTTGAAGTGTTATCACCATGTCCTACTAACCTTAAACAATCCGCATATGATGCTCAAGCATTTATTGAAGAAAAAATGGAAAAAGAATTCCCAGTTAAAAACTTCAGGAACAGATATGGTGAAGTAGAACCTGTTATTAGGCCTGAAAATGATTACAGCATTGAATCTTTAGATGAAATATTTAATGTTGAAAGAGGATCTGAAGATGATTTTGTTGATGATCCTGATTTAAAACCATTATCTATTAAAGTTACTGGATTTGGTGGTCAAGGAGTATTAAGTGCTGGTTTAACAATTGCACAAGCAGCTTGTAGTGAAGGAAAACATGTATCATGGTATCCTAGTTATGGTCCAGAACAAAGAGGGGGAAACTCAAATTGTTCTATTGTAATTTCAGGAGAAACTATAGGAACACCTGTTGTTGATGACATTGATATTTTAATTGCTTTAAATAAACCATCACTTGAAAAATTCTCCAAAGATGTTAAAGAAGGTGGAGTTATAATTTACGATTCACGTATTGGAGAATTTACAACTGATAAAGATATTGAAGTAATCGCAGTACCTTCTGTTGAAATAGCTGAAGAACATGGTAATGCTAGAACAGCAAATACTGCACTTCTTGGAGTTTTAATGGAATTAAGAAAAAGCATCTCTCCTGAAGCTTATGAAAATGCTATTAAACAAATGTTTGCTTCCAAACCAAAAGTTATCGATGTAAACATTGATGTTTTAAAAGCTGGAGCTCAATGGATGAAAGATAACTCATAAAAAATGTGGTTCAATGACATACAAAGAAATAGCTAAAAAATATTTAGAAACTAATGGAATTACCATAGGAGATACAATCAAAGTTAAAAAAGAGGATATCTCCTATGAAGGTATTCTATTAGACAGATCTGAAGATAGTGAAGATGGATATCTTGTTTTAAAACTAGACAGTGGATATAATATTGGAGTAGCTATTGAAAATACTGAAGCTGAATTAATTGAAAAAGGAGATAAACCAAAGATAGGTTATGAAGGTGGAGAAATAGAAAAAGACCCTAATAAAATGGACATTTCTATTATCTCTACTGGAGGAACTGTTTCTTCAATTATAGATTATAAAACTGGTGCAGTTCACCCTGCATTTACAGCTGAAGATTTGCTTAGAGCTAACCCAGAACTTTTAGATTATGCAAATTACAATGTTGAAGCACTTTATAATATTTTAAGTGAAAATATGAAACCTAAATATTGGGTTGAAGCTGCTGAATCAATAGCTGATGACATATCAGAAGGTAGTGACGGTATTGTAATTGCTCATGGTACTGATACCCTACATTATACATCAGCAGCACTTAGCTTTATGTTGGAAACTCCAGTTCCAATTATTATTACTGGTGCTCAAAGAAGTTCTGATAGACCTTCAACAGATGCTCATGTAAACCTTATTGACTCTGTAATAGCTGCAAAATCTGATTTAGCTGAAGTTAGTGTTTGTATGCATGGAAGCCTTGATGATAACTACACATACCTTCATAAAGGAACTAAAGTTAGAAAAATGCACACTTCAAGAAGGGATACATTTAGAAGTATCAACTTTGAACCAATAGCTAAAATAGAGAATGAATCTATAGAAATTAACCCTCATTACAGTTACACAAAAAGAAATGAAAAAGAATTGAAGGTTAATACAGCTATTGAAGAAAAAGTCGGATTCATTAAAAGTTTCCCAGGCATTTCTGAAGAGTTTATTGATTATCATATTGATAAAGGATATAAAGGGCTTGTTATTGAAGGAACTGGTCTTGGACATGTCCCAGATAACTTAATTAAATCATTAAGTAGAGCAAATGATGAAAATATTCAAGTTGTTATGACTTCCCAATGTTTATATGGAAGAGTAAATATGAATGTTTACAGTACTGGACGTGAAATCATTGATGCGGGAGTTATTTCTGGAAGAGATATGACCCCTGAAACAGCCTACGTAAAATTATCTTGGGTTTTAGGTCAAAGCGAAGATAAAAAAGAAGTTGAAGAATTAATGAACACCAATATTGCTGGAGAGTTTAATGAAAAGTCTTCAATAAAATATTTCTTAAATTAAAGGTTGTGAAATAATGGATTGGGAAAAATTAGGACTTAAAATGGGGCTTGAAATTCATCAGCAATTAAATACACAACATAAATTATTCTGTCCATGTAAAACAGAACTTATTGATGATGAACATAATGAATTAATAAGAAGGAATTTAAGACCAACACAAAGTGAATTAGGTGAAATTGACAGAGCTGCTCTTCAAGAATCATTACGTAACTTAAATTTCCAATATGAAGCTTATAACTACAATACCTGTCTTGTAGAAACTGATGATGAACCACCTCATAGCTTAAATGAAGAAGCTCTTGAAATTTCAATTACAATAGCTGCTTTAATGAACATGCACATTGTAGATGAATTCCATACAATGAGAAAACAGGTTATTGATGGAAGTAACACTGGAGGATTTCAGAGAACTGGTTTAGTAGCTACTGATGGATATCTTGATACACCTTATGGTAGAGTAGCTATTGAAAGCCTTGGTCTTGAAGAGGATGCTGCTAGAAGAATTGAAACAACCGATGATTATACTGAATTTAGATTAGACAGATTAGGTATTCCTCTTGCAGAAATTACAACAGATCCATCTATGCATCATCCTGAACAAGTACGTGAAGTTGCATATATGATTGGTCAGGTATTAAGAAGTACTAATGTAAAAAGAGGTCTTGGAACTATCCGTCAGGATTTAAATATTTCCATTAGCGAAGGAGCACGTGTTGAAATAAAAGGTGTGCAAAATCTTGATTTGATGAGCACAATTGTTGAAAATGAAGTTACAAGACAACTAAACCTAATTGATATTAAAAAAGAGTTAAATGAAAGAAATGCAGAAGTTCTTGAGGAAATTCATGATTTAGATGAGTTATTTGAAAATACTGAATCTAAAATATTAAAATCTGCAGAATCAATTAAAGCTGTAGTTCTTAAAGGATTTGATGGTCTTATTGGTCGTGAAGTACAACCTGGCAGAAGATTTGGTACTGAAATCGCAAGTTATGCTAAGAAACGTGGAGTTTCAGGAATATTCCATAGTGATGAATTACCTGCTTATGGAATTACCCAAGAGGAAGTTGATAAAGTTGCTGAATTCTTAGATATTGGTCCTGAAGATGCATTTATCATTGTAGCTCATGATGAAGACATAGCTATTTCTGCTCTTGAAGAAGTGAAAAGAAGAGCTAACCTCGGATTTGAAGGTGTTCTTGAAGAAACACGTAAATCATTAGATGATGGAAATACTGAATATATGAGACCACTTCCTACTGCTAATAGGATGTACCTTGAAACTGATATTCCTTTATTTAAAATTACTGATGAAATTGTTGAACCAATTAAAAACAACCTTCCAGAACTTCCTGATGTTAAAAAAGAAAGAATCATTAAAGAATATAATCTTAGTGAAGACTTAGCTAATCAACTTGTAAAAAGATTAGAAGCTGATGTCTTTGAAGAGATATTAAGCGATGTTGATGTTAATCCTACACCTGTTGCATCTCTTCTTGCATATGACTTAAGGGAAATCAAAAGAGAAGGATATGATATCAGTATTTTAACTACTCAACACTTTAAAGATCTTTTCCAATTATTAGCTGATGGAAAAATAGCTAAAGATAGTGTTACAAAATTAGCAACAGCTATTATTGAATCTCCAGAAGAAGATGTTACAACAATAGCTGAAAGTAACAATTTAACACTTCTTAGTGAAGATGAAGTCTGTGAAATTATAGCTAACATTGTAGCGAAAAATGAAAACATGATAAAAGAACGTCAAATGGGAGCTATGGGTCCTTTAATGGGTATGAGTATGAAAGAACTTAAAGGAAAAGCAGATGGAAGTCTTGTAAATAAAATTGTTAAAGAAGAAATACAAAAATTATTATAACTATTTCTTCTACCTTTTTTCTTTTTTTAATATTGCTTAAATTCTATTTTTTCTAAATAATAATTTATTTTTTGTGTATAAAGTATTATTAAATTAACATATATGATAATTATTCAATATAATACAAAGCGTATACATAATACATTATTAATAACAAAATATTAATAAAATAAATATAAACACAAAAACGGAGTTAATTCAATGAAGTGTCCAAACTGTAATTCAATAATTGATGAAAAAGATATTTTTTGTTCAAATTGCGGAACTAGTTTAAAAAATAGCCAAACAGTTTCCAATATAAACAATACTAATAAAACATATCATACAACAACACCAACAAATAATACAACACCCAAACAAGAAAATGATAATCAAACATTAGCATTAATTGGAGTAGGTTATTTAACACTTATAATTGAAATGATTGTTATTCATGGAACATGGATTTCCGTTAGAATGATTAATTCTGATAGAATTCTTTTATATCCATTATTAGTATTGATGTTATCTTATTATATGGCTGCTAAATTAATATCAAATAAAAATACATATATCCATGGAGCAGTAATTGCTGTTATTTCATTAGTATTATTTGTAATAGGAACCTGGGGACTCTAATTACAATAAACTTTAATTTTCTTTTTTTATTATCCATTCCTTTTTTTATAAAGAAATATTATCGATGTGAAATAGTTTATATATTTATATAGAGTATACTACTGCAACAGACAGTAATTTTGAAAACAATTATTGGAGAAATAATAACCCACAAAATGATACAAATACCTCATGGAGTGATAGATTTAATACCAATCACTATTTTAATAATCCTTCAACTTGGATTACAAAACATACTACAAATCCAGAGCCATCAATCCCCATAAATCCAAATTAAAACTAATACAGAAAACAATGACAAAAATAATATAACTAACCAAACCCATTCCCATCCAATAAATACTATAAAAAATAGGTTAATAACAGCCATTATCTCAACCGGATATTTGCAAGAAACCAACAGCAGTAGTCAATATTTAAACATTGGAGATTCCCCAATTAATGATAAAACTGTAAAAAAAATCATTAAAAAAGAGGATGCAGATAAAACAACAAACAAAAATTATGCAGTTTATTTAATTACAATTATTGTTGCCATTGCAATTCTTGCATATGGATATCTACAATACAATAGAAAACAATAATTGTTTTTAAACTTTTTTTCTTTTTTCATTACATTTAAATATTAAAATCAAATATAGTTAAAATATTATAAGGAGAGATATTTAAATGGAAAAATATGACATAATCATCGTAGGAGCTGGCCCTGGAGGATTAACTGCAGGAATATATGCAGGCCGTCAAGGAACAAAAACACTAATTTTAGATAAAAATTTAGCTGGCGGAATAGGTCGTGAAGTACCAGAAATGGAGAATTATCCAGGTTTTGATTTAGTTTCAGGTCTTGAACTAGCTGAAAAAATGAAAGACCAATGTGTGAAAAATGTAGAGCTTCATGAAAATGAAGGAGTTAACACAATAGAAAAAATAGAAGATAATGATTATAATTTTAAAGTAGAAAGTGATGAACATAGCTATTTAACAAAAACCGTAATAATAGCTACTGGCAGTTCTCATCAGCAATTAAATATTCCTGGAGAAGAAGAATTTAAAGGAAGAGGCGTTAGCTATTGTGCTACCTGTGATGGAATGTTTTTTGCAGGAAAATACATTGCTATGGTAGGTGGAGGAAATAGTGCACTTCAAGAAGCTGTTTTTCTCTCAAATTTAGGTTGTAATGTAACTGTTATTCACAGAAGAGAAGAATTTAGAGCAGAACAATATTTACAGGATAAACTTAAAGAAAAAGGAATAAAAACCATTATGAATGCAACTGTTGAAGAGATAAAAGGAGATATGCTTGTTAACTCTATAACCATTAAAGATAAAGAAAGTGGAGAGTTAAAAGATCTTGAAGTAAATGGTGTATTCATAAGTATTGGATATAAACCTCACACAAAACTAGCTAAAGAATTAGGTGTTGATTTGGATAAAAATAATCAAATAATAACTGATAAGAATCAAAAAACAAATATTGATTATGTTTATTCAGCAGGAGATGTTTGTGGAGGAGTTAAACAATGGGTTGTTGCATGTGGTGAAGGTGCAATAGCTGCAACTTCTGCATATAAAGATATTGAAAATAGCTAGTGAATTATGTTATTTTCTATAACTAACTCTCTTAACTATTTATTTTATTTTTAAGATATTTTCATATTCATATTTAATATTCTGATTTAAGCGATTTCTAAACAGTAAACTAAGCACATATTCATCATCTTTTAATTTAGACTTTTCAAAATAACTGGTGAATCCTACAGACCAACCCTGTTCTTTATTATAGAACTCATCCACATCAACCCTCTCTTTAATAGAACAATAATAATAATGTTTATCCCCTTTATTTCCACATAATTCAAGTATTAATTTATCTGAAATTATATCTCTATCCGGACAACACCAACCAGTTACCTCAAAAAATATATCATTTTCAACAAATTTATCAATGAAAATATTTGGGTTACCCTCTACAATATTATTAATATCATCAAAATTATTGCAAATTACTGCCTGAGCTTTATTTTTATACAAATGTTCTAATTTTTTAATAAAATATTCTTCAGTTTTATCAAGAGGAATTTCTTCAGGAACATTGGTTAATTTATCAATACATGTTCCATTAGGTTCAATTCTTAAAAATAAATATTCATAATCTTGAACAATAGATATTTTTTCTTTTGCTATATCATAATGGTCTTTTTCAACTTCACAACTTTTTTCTTGAGGAATTACTTTAAGATCACTTTCTTTGATATCTTCAATTGACTGAATATTCATATCAATATGGCCCGGATAATTACTTAATTTATCAACCATCTCTTTTGCTTCTTCTTTTGATAATAATTGATTTAAATTCCATTCATTGTCATACATAGGCCTTATCATAGGAGTTCTTACTTCATGAGCTTCACTAGGAAAATGTTTAAAACAGAAATCTACAATATCCATAAGTTCATCTTTATTTTCCTTAAGAAGCATAGAAATAAATCTAATTGAAGGAATGTAACCCTCCTTTTCATTAACAACTTTTTCCAATAGCTGTAAATTACTTTTATATTTATCAAATCCTTTAGTTTGTGTTAAATAGTGAAATGTTCCAGGAATTAGTGATTCAATTGAAATATTTAATAAAGCTATATTTGAATTAATAATTGCTTTAATATATTCTTCATCCATAGCCCTTGCAAGGTTTGTAGTGAAAAAACATTTATTTTTACCCTCTTTAGGAATTTTAGACAACATTTCAATAAACTGAGGATTCACAGTAGGTTCAAATACACATGAAATATATAAACCATAACCACCACCTTGATAATCTCTAACCAATGGAAGAATTTGTATTATCTTTTCAAAAGTTTCAACATCCATATAAACTTTATTTTTATCAAAATAAGAAAAACAAAATCTACATCTTTGATTACAAGTATTATTAATATCCATATTTACAGCATCATAATGCATAGACTGTTTTTCAGGAAAAATAAGTGGTTTAACTTTAAAATAACTTTGTTTATTTTTAAAATTTGAAATTTTTAATTTTATATTGTTAAACATAATCTCAATTATTATCTATAAAACTTATTTTATAAAATAATTTTTATCCTAAAGTTATTGTTTAAAAAAAGTAGTTAAATAATCAAAAAATTGTAAATTAGAAATAAATATTCGATAAATATCTAATTACAGTTAATAAGAAAAAAGAAAAAAAAGAAAGTCATGTAAGACTTTCAAAACCTTTTGTAGCTAATAATCTTATAAATGAATCTTCAGGTTCCATTACAATATTTCCTTCAGAATATTGTTCAATAGCTACTTCAGTCATTGTAGCTTTTTTACCTGGATCTTCAGCAGCTTCAGCAAGTGCTTTAGCCAATACTAATACTGCATCTCCTCTTGACATATTACCTGTAATTCCAGTATCTCTACCAGCATATCCTGCATAGTTATCATTTTGTCTTACGATATCAACTGAACTAAGGTTAGTTACAACACCATTAACTTCAAGTGGCCTTATTGAATCTATAATAGCATCTAATCCTTCATCATAAACAATCACTACAGCATCAGCATGCATTCCAGTGTTATATTCTACAATTTCTTTTGCATTTTCTATACCTTCTTCTGGTCCATTCCATAATGAATCATGAAGGAACATTGGTCCTGAAAGACCACCAGGAGCAGTTTTATTAGGATGTGTCATTCCTCCAGGATAAACTGGAGTATAATTAGCTAAAGTTCCATTGTCAAGTTCAACCATGAAAGCCATGTCCAAACCTCCACCAGTCTGTTCATTTTTATCAACAGCTAGAACTAATATGCTTTTATCTCCTAAAGTTAAAGTAGGACTATCACTTAAGAAGATACTTCCTATAAAAACCCCCAATCCAATAATAATTAACATAATAATTATTATAATAATCTTATTTCTTCGTTTCATAGTTACCTCACATTAAATGTTTATACTGTGTAATAAAAAGTATCTTAATAGTTAATTATTTAGAAAGTTATTAGTATTAAATTTTAACCTAAAACCATTATTACTCTATTAATTAAATACAATACTTCATTATTATCTAATATAAATTGCCCATTTTTTATTTTAAATGTTAAAATTATTGTTTGAATAAACTAAAAAAAAACAAATAATAATCTAAAAAAAATCAAATAAACTATTTATATACTATGAATTATATATAAATTTTATAAAATATATGGAGGAATAATAATTATGGAAATTAGTGCAAGAAACGGATTAAAAGGAAAAGTAGAAAGTGTAAAATTAGGTGAAGTAGTAGCTAGTGTTAAAATCAAAGTAGATGAACCTGGCATGATTACTGCTGTTATTACAAGAGAATCCGTTGAAGAATTAGGAATTAGCGAAGGAGATGATGTAAAAGCTATAATCAAAGCTACTGAAATTATGGTAGCTAAATAGATTATATCCTCTTTTCTATTTTTAATTTTTTTTAAATAATTATTTTATAACCTTTTTTTCTATTATCTCTTCTTCTAGAATCAAAAGAAACTAAATCATAAACGAGTGGATTTTGAATTAAAATTTCCCATACTTTATAAGTGACTTTAACAAAATCATCATTTAATTGGATGTTATCTTTCATTATAGGGCATTCATAAGGTATTTCATTCTCATCTAAAATTAAATGTAACTTTCTATCTTTTGAAATATGTGCTATTAATGGAAAAGTTCTGCATTGTATTGGCCTTATTGAACGATCACATTTTGGAGGATTAATACATTCCACCATAAAAACATCTTCTTTCCATGAAGGTGGAAAATCAACTTCTTTTGAATTAACTGCATATAAATTAAAGCTACCCCTGTCCTCATACATTAACTCTTCACCAGGTAGAAGGAATAAACCTACTGCTTCATGTTCCTCACTTTCATCATAAACACAACATATTTCACCACATAGCTTCCCACAATCATAACCTAATGGTGAAACTTCCTCAAGCATATCATATATTTTTTGAATACTCTTTTTCATTTCATCAGCTGTAATTTCCATTTTATTCCTCCGTGCCATATGAGGATTACTTATTAATCCCAAAGAATTTCACCAATAAAATCCATAATTTCACCACATTTCGGACACTTGAACACATCATCTTTTTTAAAATGAAGTTCTCTGCCACATTCTTCACAAGAATACCTTGGAATAAAAATTTCACCATCTTTAGAGCGAATTCTAAAGAAATTAAGAGGATAATATTTTTCACAATCACTACATTCATATAATCTTACAGATAAAACATGCTCAAATAAATATTCTGGATTTTCATAGTTATCTCCATCACTTTCATGAATAAATGATTTAGAAGAAAGAATTTTATCAAGCTCTTCTTTATTAATTAGATTGTCTAACTCAGATAATATTTCACAGGTTTTCTTAAAATCAGGATATAACATTCCAAAACCTAGAAAATAGGAAACACTATGTCCACAATTGGGACATTTATAATCCATTCCATAACCCACAATTTCACTCCCCAATAAACTCTTTAACAAAACTTAAAAAAAAGCTATTTCACATTTATTTATCTTTTTAAGAGAAATAATTTAAATTTTACTAATTAAAAATGTTATTCTTAGCAATTTTTTAACTACATAACAACATTTTAAAAAACTATTTATAGTGCTATTAACTAAGTAGTATTTATAATATTAATTTAAAAAAAAGTAATACTATTATCTTAATATATGTTATAAAAGTATTACAAAAATACAATTAATATTTTGAAAATGAATGAAAATGTGAAGATTTATGGACAAGAAGAAGTTGACTATAATTGCAGTAGTCATAGTAATTATAATTATTGCATTAGGAATTGGACTCAGCATGAATACAACTAAAGATACAAACCCACAACATATTGTAATTGCTGATTCAAATAATCATGGAGAACCAGATAATGGTTTTGATGCTCTAACTGGATGGGGATCAGGCCATTCAAATCATAATACTTTAATTTACAGTACATTATTTAAAACTGATGAAAATGGAACAATAATTAACGATTTAGCAACTAATTACACAATAAGCTCTGATGGTCTTATATGGACTGTAAATATAAGAGAGGATGTTAAATTTTCAAATAATAAAACTTTAGATGCTGAAGATGTTGCCTTCTCATTTAATACAGCAAAAAATAGTAGTGCTGAATTAGATCTAACCAATCTTAATTATGCAAAAGCTATTGATAACAATACAATTGAATTCCATTTAAATGAGTCAAGATCCACATTTATTTATGACTTAAGATATTTAGGAATTGTTTCAGCTGAAGATTATAATAATGAAACCTATGGATCAAATCCTATTGGTTCTGGACCTTATATTTTAAAAGAATGGGATCGTGGCCAACAGGCCATATTCACAATTAATGAAAATTATTATGGAGAAAAACCATATTTCACACAAATTACTTTACTTTTCCCTGATGAAGCCAGTTCTTTAGAATTAGTAAAATCTGGAGAGGTAGATTTGATATCTGCACCATTCAATGGACTTAACGAAACTGTAGAAGGTTATGATAAAGTTAATTTATCAGCTGGAAGAGCACAGGGAATTTCACTCCCATACCTTCCAAATAATGGAACAACAAGTGATGATGGTGATGCAATAGGAAATAATGTAACATCTGATATTAACATTAGAAAAGCATTAAATATTGGAATTAACCGTTCAGAAATTGTTGATAGCGTATATTCAGGATATGGTCACGTAGAATATAGTGGAGTAGATTCAAGAGACTATGGAAATCCTGAAGCAGCAGTAGAAGATGGGGATATTGAAGGTGCAAAGAATATACTTGAAGAAGCTGGATGGAAAGACACAGATGGTGATGGTATAAGAGAAAAAAATGGTACCAAAGCATCCTTTGAATTGTATTATCCCTCTGAAAATATAGACAGACAATCTGTTTCACTACTTTTCTCAGAGCAGGCAAAAGAATTAGGAATTGAGATAGAGCTAGTTGGAACTGATTGGGATACAATATACACTAAAATGTACAGCCAAGCAGTATTCTGGCAACAATCATCACAAAACCCATACACAATGATTTATCAACAGTACCACAGCAAAACAGCTGATGATAGCTACATGAATCCAAACCTTTATAATAACTCAGAAGTAGATTCAATACTCCATGAAGCAGTTACCACTACTGATTCTGCAAATGCAAATAGTCTATGGAGTAAGGCAGCTTATACTGGAGATGGTGGATTTGGACCTGCTGGTGATGCACCATGGGTATGGATAAGTACTTTTGACTATGTATACTTCGTATCTGAAGATATAAACATAACCAATGAAAGACCAGATAATTTTGGAAATGATTTATTAATAAACATTGAAAAATGGAGCAGAAATTAAATTTTAATTAATGAGTAGTTATATAAAATGATTATAACTATTCATTTAACTTATTTTTATATAAAAAAAGTAATTTATCACTTATCTAAATTTTTTAAATTTCTAAATAAGTAATAAAAATAATATTTAGAAAAATAATTTTTTAGTACTTATCAGAAATAAAAACATAGATAACAAAAGCTATTACTAAGATTACAATAATAGGCAATAACCAGGAAAAAATCTGGAATATAGCCGCTGCAATTAAAATAGCTATTATGATATAAAGTAAATCTTTAAGTTCCATGAATTAATATTACTGATAATCCTATTTAAAACTTAAGAAAAAATACTATTTTTTAATCTATGAAAAAAAAAATAAACTATAAAATATAAAAACTTCTAATATTATACTATTGTTATAATATTTAGGAGTATAAAATGAAAATTCTAGTTGTTAATAATAAAGGTCAATATAATCACAGAATCCAACGTAGTTTACAATATCTTAAAATTCCATCAGAATTAGTTTCAAATACATTAAGTATTGAAGAAATGGAAGCTAAAAACCCAATAGGTCTCATTTTAGGTGGTGGACCTTCAATTGAAGGTGCAGGAAATAGTGAAGAATATATTAAACACTTTGACATACCTATTCTTGGAATCTGTTTAGGTCATCAATTAATAGCAAAAACATATGGTGGAGAAGTTTCTACTTCTGAAACTGAAAGTTATGCAAAAGTGGAAATTGATATTTTAAACGATGAAGATTTATTTAAAGGATTAGCTCCTAAAATGGAAGTTTGGTCTTCACATAAAGATGAAGTGAAAACAATCCCAGAAGATTTCAAAATATTAGCTAATTCCAATTTATGTGATGTTGAATCATTTAAACATAAAGATAAAGATGTATATGGAATACAATTCCATCCAGAAGTGCATCACACTCCTAAAGGTTCAGTAATCTTTGAAAATTTCTATGATATTTGTAAAGAAAAGGTGTAATAATGATTGATAATGCTGAAGACTTAAAAAACAAGGCAATGGACAATAAACCTGCATTAAAAAGAAAATATATCAACATCCCTATTGGTGATGTGGAATATGGCTTCAAAGTAAGTGGAATTGGTGCAAAAGCAATAAGACTTGAAAAATATGTCAAATATGATGAAATAATTGAAGCTGTTGAAGAAGGTAATGATGAAGGTTTAGAGGCTTTGATTAAAAAGTTTATTGAAGATTATGAGCCTGAAGATGAAGACGAAGAAGAGTAAGTGGTTACAATGATGTTAGACCCAAAAGATTTTATTGAAGAAGCCATCTCTAAAATAAAAGAACAAATTGGAGATGAAAAAGCTATTATTGCATTATCCGGAGGAGTTGACAGTTCTGTATGCTCTGTTTTAGTTCAAGAAGCTATTGGAGATAATTTAATAGCAATTTTCGTAGACCATGGACTTTTAAGAGAAGGAGAAGTTGAAGAAGTAACAAACACCTTTAAAGATAGATTAAATTTCAACTATGTAGATGCATCTGATGAATTCTTAGATGCTCTTGAAGGTGTAGAAGACCCTGAAGAAAAAAGAAAAATCATTGGAAAAGTATTCATTGATGTATTTGAAAGAGAAGCAGAAAAAACCGATGCTAAATACTTAGTTCAAGGAACAATTGCACCTGACTGGATTGAAAGTGAAGGTAAAATTAAATCCCACCATAATTTAGCATTACCTAGTGGTATGGTTTTAGAAGTTGTAGAACCTATACGTGACTTATACAAAGATGAAGTAAGAGAAATCGGTTTAGAACTAGATTTACCTGAAAAAGTAGTATTTAGACAACCATTCCCAGGACCTGGACTTGGTGTAAGAGTAATTGGGCCATTAACTAGAGAAAACTTAGCTATTTGTAGAAAAGCTAATAAGATTGTAGCTGATGAAATTGAAGCAGCAGGTATTGATAAAGATGTATGGCAATATTTCGCTGTTTTAACTGATAGTAAAGTTACTGGAGTTAAAGGAGATCAAAGAGACTTTGGATATCTTGTTGTTGTAAGAATTGTTAATTCTGTTGATGCAATGACAGCATATGTTCCAGAGTTACCTTGGGAAGTTATTCGTAAGATTTCTCAAAGAATTACATCTGAAGTTTCAGAAGTTACACATGTTGCTTTATCCATAAGTGATAAACCACCTAGCACTATTGAATTTGCTTAAATAAATTTGGATTATACTATGAAAACTAAATTTTGTCCTAATTGTGGTAATGAAATACCATTAAATGAAGATATCTGCAGATACTGTCTTAAAGATACTGCAGATACTAGTTTTTTATCTACAAACAGTGGACAGTATCATTATAGTTTAGAAACTTTAAAACCAGTGAAAATATCTAAAACAAACTCTCCAATCAAAGAAACAAAAAATGTTAAAAAATATTCTGAAGGAATACCAATTAGGAGAATATTACTTTTAATGATTGTTACTTGTGGTTTATATGTGATTTATTGGTTTTATAGAAGTTCAAAATTTACAAAAGAATATGGAAAAGATGTAAATCCAATATTAAGAACAATACTTTTCTTTATCCCAATTGTAAATCTTGTTGCTATTTATTTACTATTCCATGATATTAAAAACATTGTTAAAACTAAAGATATATCATTTAATGTTCCTATTAATTTTATTTTATTCATATTTGGACATTTGCTTAGTTTATGGTCTATAATTAACATACAGGAAGCAATGAATGAATATTACAGATTAAATAATCCAAATGTAATTGAAAGAAGAAAATTTACAACTAGTGAAAAAGTAGTAATGGCAATATTTGTCTTAATTTATGCGATAATTATTTTATCCATATTATGCTTAATTTTCATGTTTATTTAATTATAAACATACTCTTTATTTTTTTAGATGATTTACAATGATTACAACTAAAAATGCTTACCTTCAAAAGTTAACAGAACAAATCCAGATGAAATCTGTTAAAGTTGGAAAAGATCTTGAAGGAAGTACTCCACCATCTGTTTTTATTGGACGTTGGTCATATCCTAAAGTCTATGCAGGCCCTATGATGGTTGGTGAAACTGGAGATACATCTATAATGGATTCACCGGAATCATGGATTGGAGAACATAAAACACAAGAGGATATTATAAATTACAGAATGAATTTAGTTCGTGGCAAACAGCTTATTAAAATAACTGACTTGGAAAACCCATTTGTTGAAAAATTACAGGATATATCCCTTGCATCAAAATCTATTGACAGTGAAGCAACCTTTGGTAAACGTCCAAGAGGTGCATTACTTACAGAAGACAGCATGCCTCATGGACCTAGTGCAGTTATTGAAAAATTTGATATTGATGCTGTTCGTTGGGATAAACAACTAGAAAAGACATTTTATGACACAGATTTAACTGCACGTGAAGCAGTTTTAAATTTACACAATAAAGATGTTCCTTTTACAGCAATGCAAAAGGCATTTTCAGTAGGTGCTATTGGTACCAAATACAAAAGAAAATTAGTTCCTACAAGATGGTCCATAACAGCATGTGATTCCACTTTAGCCGATTTGTTCTTAAAAGAAGTGAGGAAATTCGATATACTTGACACTTACAGAGTATATGAATTTGGAAGTTTAAACAATTATTATATTATCATATTAACACCAACAGAATGGCAATATGAATGGTATGAAGCATTTATCCAGTTAATTGGAAAAGAAGAATTAATCTTTTCAGATTATGAAACAAATACTGATAAAAAAGAATATTCTTCAGTAGGTGGATGTTACTACACAAGTAAAATGGCAGTACTTGATGCACTTGTTAAAGAGAAAAAACAAGCAGGTTTAATTGTACTAAGAGAAGCTTATGAAGGATATGTTCCTCTTGGAGTGTTCAATGTTCGTGAAAATATGAAAAGTGCAATGTCAAATCCTTACAAGGAATTTGAAACCCTGAAAGATGCATTAAAATATGCTGGAACTAAACTTAAAATCCCAATAAGCAAATATGTTAAACAGGGAACATTATTAAATGAATTATTACATACAAAACAGACTACTTTAGATATGTATTTTAAGAAAGGATAATATGATATTCAAATTTAAAGAACCTTCAAATAAAACAAAAGAAGTAATGAGCAAAGTTGCAAAAGGCAGTATTGATACCGACTTCGAAAGTGAAGCAGAAACAAAAATAAATAAGATAACAAACCATGAATTTGTAAAACTAACAAATAGTGGAAATGCAAGTATTTTTCTAGCTATTGCATCAACAGAAGGCCCAATAATCATTCCAGATCAAGGTGGATGGAATGGATTTAAACAAATTGCCAATTATTTAAATAGGGACATTATTACCTTAAAAACAGATTATGGTCTTATAAATACAGATTATTTAGAAGATATTGATGAAGGAAACCTTATTTTAACAAGTTTTGCAGGATATACTGCAGAACAGGACATAAAAGCTATTTACGATATTTGTAGTGACAAGAATATCACTCTTATTGAAGATGCATCTGCAGGTTTAGGAGATGATAAAAATATTTTAGGAAATGGAAAATATGCAGACATCATAGTTGCATCTACAGGCTCACCTAAAATAATAAATGTTGGAAACGGAGGATTCATCTCAACAGATAATCCTGATGTTTTAGAAAAAACAAGAATTCTTCAAAAAATTGTAAAAATAAATAAAATTACTGCGAGTGGTGTATGTGTAGAACTTGAAAACATAGACAAAAAACTTAACACCACAATAAATGCATGCAACTATCTCAAAAACAACCTTGATGATGTAATACATGCCAATAAAAGAGGGCTAAATGTAATAATTAAAGATGCAAAACCAAAAGACTTTTCATGGAATTTGAAAAAAGAACTTGAAACTGATAAAAAAGGATTCATTACAAAATGTCCTAATTATAATAGAATTAAAGAGAAAGCAGTAACAATTGAAATTAAAAATTTAGATTATAATTGCCTTAAGAGAGAATATTTAGATAAAATTATAGAAGTTATAGAAAAAAATAAAACTGAAAATCAGTAATCAACAATAAGTTTTGTAATTTTATCAATAATGATATCTTCCATACATATATTCTTTAATTCATCATCGGAAATAGAATAAATCTTCTGTAAAATAGAATTATCAGCTATTAAAACATCATCATCACGAGTAAACATTGAAGATAATTTATCAGCTATTTCATCTGAGCAATTTATTAAGACAACACATAAATTCATTTCACCTTCTTTAAGACCTAAAATTTTAAATGCCTTAGAAATCTGTTTTTGAGCTGAACATCTAACACAAATTTCAACACCTAAATCATCGGCAAAATTTTCATCTCTCCCAAAAGCAAGAAATGCCTGATTAATTCCATGAATAACATGTTGTTTACCTGCTATTGCATCAGCATTTAACAATTGAACAATAGAATCTTCATCTTTAAAAGAATTAATTTCACTTAATGTATCATCAACAGAATCAATAACCCCTTTAAAACCTAAAACTTTAATATCTGAATTATCAATCATCATAAAACCACATCATCTAAGAAATTAATCTATTAACCCCTGCAATATATGCCTTAACACTTGCATTAATAATATCAGGTTCAGTACCTCTAGCAGAAATTATTTGATCTCCTTTTTGAAGTTTAACAATAACATCAATAAATGCATCAGTACCCCCAGTAATAGCATCTACATGGTATTCAACAAGTTCAATATCCGCAAATTCAGAAATTGATTTTTTAACAGCATTAATAGCAGCATCAACAGGACCAATACCAACACCTGCTTCTAAAACATCTTTACCATCAATAGTTAATTTAATAGATGCAGTTGGAAGTACTTTATTACCTGAAACAATAGTAACTTCTTCTAATTTAATTCTATCTTCATAATTAATATTTAAAACATTATCAGCTATTGCCTGCAAATCAACATCAGTAACAGTTTTTCCATTATCTGCTAAAAATTTAATATTATCACATATTTGCTGAAGCTGATTACTATTAACATTAAGACCTAATTCTTTTAACCTGCTATTAAGACCATGAGTACCCATATGTTTTCCAATAACAAATTTACGTTTACGTCCAACAAGTTCAGGAGTTATAGGTTCATAAGTACTAGCATTTTTAATAATTCCATCAGAATGAATACCAGATTCATGAGCAAATGCATTTTCACCAACAATAGCCTTATTAGGTTGTATATATACACCGGTTAATCTTGCAACTAACTTAGAAATAGAGTACAACTCATGAATGTCAATTGAAGTATCAAAATCTGGAAGCAATGAGTTAATACTAACAACAGTTTCTTCAAAAGAGGTATTACCTGCTCTTTCACCAATACCATTAACAGTAGAGTGGAATTCAGAAGATCCTCCTTTAATTGCAGCCAGAGTATTGGCAACAGCAAGACCAAAATCATTATGACAATGACAACTTACAGGAACTTTAAGATCTCTTAAGCTATTGAACATATTAAAAGAAGCATCTGGAGTAAAAATACCAACAGTATCACATACACAAACCCTATCAGCACCACAGTCAATAGCATTATTAAAAACTGTTCTTAAAAAAGCAACATCAGTCCTAGATGCATCTTCTGCAGAAAGTTCAACAACTAATCCATGATCCTTACAGTATTCAACAGCAGAATTAGACATCTCAATAAGTTTTTCTTTAGTGGTGTTTAATTTTTGGAAAATATGTAAATCTGAAGTGGGAACCACTAAATTAACAGCATCTACACCACATTCAATACAGTAATCAATATCCTTATTTAAAGGCCTTGAAAAACTTAAAATTTCAGCATTTAAATTTTCATTAGTGATTGTTTTAATACAATCTCTCTCACCTTCAGAAGTAATTGCAGAACCAGCTTCAATAAAGTCAACACCAATCTCATCTAATTTAAGAGCTATTCTTAATTTTTCAGAAGGATTTAATGAAACACCAGGAGTTTGTTCTCCATCCCGTAAAGTAGTATCTAATACCTTGATATTCATGAATATCGCCTATAACGATGTAAAATAAAAATAAAAAACAAACAATAACAAGTAAAATAATAATAAAAACAAAATAACAAAAAAAGAATTGATAATTGTATATATGAGATGGCTTGCAGCGAAATGAAATTCCCATAGAAAACCATAGTACACAAACAAAA
>OKSC01000187.1_pt1 | contig 75265 bp, 66 predicted proteins | sample 1601161 | NCBI WGS metagenome assembly OKSC01 (sample SAMEA3541552, study PRJEB24748) | human gut metagenome | biome: human gut; feature: human-associated habitat; material: faeces | place: China | collected 2012 | reverse complement strand
GGGATATAAGGTCTCCGGCGGTCTGCACGGCGTCGGCGCATCGGTCGTCAACGCTCTGTCTGAGTGGCTCGAGGTACAGGTACACAGGGACGGCAAAATATATCAGATGAAGTTCTCCCGCGGCGGCATTACAGAGAGCATAAACGTCGTCGGCACGACGGACAGGACCGGTACCACCGTGCGCTTTAAGCCCGACCCCGAGATGTTCGACGACACGGTCTACGACTATGAGACGCTGCACACATGGCTGCGCGAGCAGGCATTCCTAAACGGCGGCCTCACCATCGCGATGGAGGATAAGCGCGAGGGCAAGGAGCAGGCGGAGATAATGTGCTACGACGGCGGCATAAAGGAATTTGTCGCATGGCTCAACCAGCACAAGACGCCGATACATCAGGACGTTATCTATCTCACCGGCAAAAAGGGCGACGCGATAGCCGAGATAGCTTTGCAGTATAACGACGGCTACAGCGAAAACCTCGTCTCCTTCGCAAACAACATACACACCCCCGAGGGCGGCATGCACGAGACCGGCTTCAAGACCGCGCTCACGAGAGTTATAAACGCCTACGGGCAGAAAAACAATATCATCAAGGGCGACGACAAGGTCTCCGGTGACGATGTGCGCGAGGGCATAGCGGCGGTCATATCCGTGAAGCTGCCAGAGGCGCAGTTCGAAGGGCAGACTAAGCAGAAGCTCGGCAACGCATATATAAGAACGCTCGTCGACTCGGTCGTAAACGACCAGCTGACGGTATATTTTGAGGAGCACCCCGCCGCTGCCAAGGCTATACTCGAAAAGGCGATGATGGCAAACCGCGCGCGCGAGGCCGCAAGAAAGGCCAAAGAGTCCGTCAGGCGCAAGACCGGGCTTGAGAGCGGGCAGATGCCCGACAAGCTTCAGGACTGCAACGAGCGGGACGCCAGTCTCTGCGAGATCTACATCGTGGAGGGCGACAGCGCAGCCGGTTCCGCCATTCAGGGGCGGGACTCCCGATTCCAAGCCATTCTCGCCATGTGGGGCAAGATGCTCAACGTGGAAAAAGCCCGGGCGGATAAGATCTACGGCAACGACAAGCTGTATCCCCTGATCGTGGCGCTGGGCGCGGGCATCGGGGACGAATTCGACATTGAAAAGCTCCGGTATCACAAGGTCATCATCATGGCCGATGCCGATGTGGACGGCGCCCATATCCGCACGCTGCTGCTGACCTTCTTCTTCCGGTATATGCGGCCGCTGATCGAGCACGGCTACGTCTACTCCGCCGTGCCGCCCCTGTATAAGCTGACCCGGGGCAAGAGCGTGAAGGTCGCCTATTCCGACGACGAGCGGGACGCAATCTCCTCCCAGATGCGCAGCGACAACCCCAACGCCAAGATCGACATTTCCCGGTTCAAGGGTCTTGGCGAAATGGACCCCCACGAGCTGTGGGAAACCACCATGGACCCGGAAAAGCGTTCCCTGCGCCGTATTACGCTGGAGGACGCCCGCCGCGCCGACGAGATCTTCACCGTTCTCATGGGCGAACAGGTGGAGCCGAGAAAAGACTGGATCGAGCGGAACGCGAGATACGCAGTCAACATTGACATTTAGTTTTGCAGCAACCCTGAACTGGAGGTGCGTTTATGGGACATAACCGCAGTTATAAACCTGAGGATATCCGCTTCCCCGACCAGATCATTACAGAGTCCAATCTGGTGGACGAAATGGAGAAATCCTATATTGAATATGCCATGTCCGTCATTGTCGGGCGGGCATTGCCGGACGTCCGGGACGGACTGAAGCCCGTTCACCGCCGGATTTTGTACACCATGTACGAAAGCGGCCTGACCTCCGACAAGCCTTTCAAAAAATCGGCGACCTGCGTCGGTGACGTGCTGGGCAAATACCATCCCCACGGCGACGCGTCGGTTTACGACGCCATGGTGCGTCTTGCCCAGGACTTTTCCATGCGGTATCTGCTGGTGGACGGCCACGGCAACTTCGGCTCCGTGGACGGCGATCCCCCCGCGGCTTACCGTTACACCGAAGCCCGCTTGAGCAAAATTTCCAACGAAATGCTCCGGGATATCGACAAGGACACCGTGGACTGGGACCCCAACTTCGACGAGACCCGCAAAGAGCCTCGCGTGCTCCCCTCCCGCTTCCCCAACCTGCTGGTCAACGGTTCCTCCGGCATCGCTGTCGGCATGGCCACCAACATCCCGCCCCACAACTTAGCGGAGGTCATCGACGCCTGCGTGTGCGTGCTGGACGACCCGGAAGCGACTTTGGCCGACCTGATGGAGCATATTTCCGGCCCGGACTTCCCTACCGGCGGCATTATCATGGGACGCAGCGGCATCCGCGCGGCCTACGCTACCGGCCGGGGCAAGGTGGTCGTCCGCGCCCGGACGGAATTTGAGGAGCATGGCAAGGACCGGATGCGGATTATCGTCACCGAGCTTCCTTATCAGGTCAACAAGCGCCAGCTCATCAAGAACATTGCCGAGCAGGTGAAGGACAAGCGCCTGGACGGCATTTCCGACCTCCGGGACGAGACCGACCGCAACGGTATGCGGGTGGTTATCGAGCTGAAAAAGGACGCCAACCCCCAGGTCGTGCTGAACAATCTGTTCAAGCAGACGGCTTTGCAGTCCAGCTTCGGCATTATCATGCTGGCGCTGGTGGACAACCAGAAGCAGCCGAAAATTCTCTCCCTGCGGCAGATCATCGACGAGTACCTGAAGCATCAGGAAGAAGTCCTCACCCGGCGCACCCGGTATGACCTGAAAAAGGCGCAGGAGCGGGCACATCTGCTGGAAGGTCTGCTCATTGCGCAGGACAACATCGACGAGGTCATCCACATCATCCGCTCGGCTTACGACGATGCCAAGCAGCGCCTGATGGATCGCTTCAAACTGGACGACGTTCAGGCGCAGGCCATTCTGGACATGCGTCTGAAAGCCCTGCAGGGTCTTGACCGGGAAAAGCTCCAGAGCGAGTATGACGAGCTGGAAGAAAAGATCAAGTATTATCTGGAACTGCTGGCGGACGAGAACAAACTCAAGGCTGTCCTTCGCGGCGAGATGATCGAAATTCGGGACAAGTTCGGCGACAAGCGGAAAACCGAGATTCAGGAAATCGAGGACGAGATCGACATCGAAGACCTGATCGAGGAGGAGACCTGCGCCTTCACGCTGTCCAACCAGGGCTACATCAAGAGAATGCCCGTGGACACCTACCGCACCCAGAGCCGTGGCGGCCGGGGCGTCAACGCCCAGAACCTGAAAGAAGAGGATTATGTCAAGAGCCTGACCATTGCGTCTACCCACGACCATATGCTCTTCTTCACCGATCAGGGACGGGTGCATCACCGCAAGGGTTACCAGATTCCCGAGGCAGGCCGCACCGCCCGGGGCACTGCCATTGTCAATGTGCTGCCCCTGAATCCCGGCGAGTCCGTCACCGCCATGGTGATCACCCGGGAGTTTGACGAAAATGAGTTCCTGATGATGGTCACCCGGAAGGGCACCGTCAAACGTATCCCCTTCGTCTCCCTGAAAACCAACCGCAAGGCGGGCATCCGCGCCATCACCCTGGACGAGGATGACCACCTGATCAACGTCATCCGCACAAACGGCGACGACGACATCGTGCTTGCCACGGCCTTTGGCTACGCCATCTGCTTTAACGAGAACGACGTGCGGTGCATGGGTCGTGACGCGGCGGGTGTTCGCGGTATTATGTTAACCGACGGGGACTACGTAGTCGGCGCGGAGAAGGCCGAGGAGGGCAAGACCCTGCTCACCGTCACCCAGAACGGTTACGGCAAGCGCACCGCTCTGACGGAGTACCTGCGCACCGGCCCCAACGGGGAAAAGCAGGCGCAAAGCCGGGGCGGCAAGGGTCTTAAGAACTACAACATCACCCCCAAGACCGGCAATGTGGCCGGCTGCCGTGTGGTGAGCGAGAGCGACGACGTGATGCTCATCGAAAACGGCGGCGTCATCATCCGCATTCCCGCGTCCTCTATCAACGTCTACAAGCGGGACGTTCAGGGCGTCATCGTCATGCGCATTGACGACGGCAATCAGGTGGTCTCTTTGGAGCGTGTCGAGAAGATGGACGAGGAAGAGACCGGAGAACAGGCATGAAAACCGTGACCCTGTACACTGACGGCGCCTGTTCCGGCAATCCCGGCCCCGGCGGCTGGGGTGCCATTCTGGAATACAATGGCGTGGAAAAGGAACTTTCCGGCGGGGAAGACAGCACCACCAACAACCGCATGGAACTGACGGCGGTCATCCGGGGCTTGCAGGCGCTGAAAGAACCCTGCACCGTGGAGCTGTACAGCGACAGCAAGTACGTCATCGACGCGCTGGAGAAAGGCTGGGCGTGGGGCTGGAAAAAGCGCGGCTGGGTCAAATCCGACAAAAAGCCCGCCCTGAATTCCGACCTCTGGGAAATCTTACTGACCCTGACGCAGAAGCACGACGTGCATTACCACTGGGTCAAGGGACACGCGGAGAACCCGAAGAACAACCGCTGCGACGAGCTGGCAGTCAGCGAGTGGAAAAAGCGTAAATGAAAGATCATCGGGCGGCAATTTTGCCGCCCGATGTTACCATAGGAGGAAAATATGTTTTTATCCATCGGCAACGACATGGCTGTCCGGGACAGGAGCATCATCGGCATTTTTGATCTGGACAACACTTCCACCTCCAAGCGCACCCGGGAGTTTCTGAACCGGGCGGAGCGGGAGGGTGAGGTCATCCCCTGCGACGATCTGCCCAAGTCCTTCATCCTGACGGCGGAATACGGCTTTTCCCGGGTGCATCTGACGGCGCTCAACGCCGCAACGCTGGAAAAACGGTTAAAGTAAAGATTCTAAGGAACCTCTGAATAAATCGTCTGCGGCTGTGACCAGATCTTTTCCGCCCACTCTTCGGTACCGAAAACGGGGAATACACAAAGTATTCCGCCGTTTCCGGTACCTCGATTGGCCGAAAAATCTCTCGCTCACAGCTCTTGCCGATTTAATCAGAGGTTCCTTAACGCAAAAAATGTGCATCTCCAACGGAGATGCACATTTTTTCCAACTTTTTTACTTGGTACCGAAAATCCGGTCGCCCGCATCGCCCAGACCGGGGACAATGTAGGCGTGCTCGTTGAGCTTCTCGTCAACGGCGGCCAGGAAGATTTCCACGTCGGGGTGGGCTTCCTGAACGGCCTTGATGCCCTCGGGGCAGCCGATGATGTTCATCATGATGATGTTCCGACAGCCGTGCTTTTTCAGAAAATCGATGGCCGCGACGGCGCTGCCGCCGGTGGCCAGCATGGGATCGACCACATAAACCACCCGGTTGGAGATGTCCTCCGGCAGCTTGCAGTAGTATTCCACGGGCTTGTGGGTCTCAGGGTCGCGGTACAGGCCGATGTGACCGATTTTTGCGGAGGGGATCAGTTCCACCATGTTGTCCACCATGCCGAGGCCGGCGCGAAGGACGGGGACGATGGCCAGCTTCTTGCCGGACAGCATCCGGCACTTGGCAGTGGCGACGGGGGTCTGCACCTCTACCTCCCGGGTGGGCAGGTTGCGGGTGGCCTCATAGCACATCAGACCGGCAATTTCGCCGACCAGCTCGCGGAATTCCTTAACGGAGGTCTTCTTGTTGCGCAGAATGGCCAGCTTATGCTGGATCAGGGGATGATCGAGGACGTGTACGTTTGCCATGATATTTCTCCTTCTATTTACAGGGTTGAATGAATCGGCCCCGGATTTATGAATTTTGCTGTTCCCGCTCGAGACGTTCCCGTTCCGCCTGACTCAGGCGCAGGTAGTTGGGGGTCAGAGCGGCGCCGTCGCCGGTTTCCCCGGCGGCTTGTTTTTGCGCGGCCAGAAGGGCGACGCCTGCGGCGCGCTGATGCATCCGGTGTTCCGGAGGCATAATGAGGTTGGGGATATCCCCGGAAAGGGTCTTGTAAGTAAGGACGCTGCCGTCCCCCACCAGAAACACCGGTTCCGTCAGGTGTGCAAGTTCCTGCTTCAGCTGCGCCAAGGCAATGGCGCGGTCTTCGGTGATCCTTTTGAGACTGCCGTGGTTGACATAAAACAGTGCATTATACACCTGACTCCGCCGGGCGTCCATTACGGGACACACGTAGCCCTGATATTCGCCCAGGGAAAGCGCCATGGCTTCCAGCGTGCTGACGCCGTAGCAGGGCACTTCCCTGCCCCATGCGAAACCCTTTGCGGCGGCGACGCCGATGCGCACGCCGGTAAAGGAGCCGGGGCCTGCGGCCACGGCCACCGCGTTTACGTCGTTAACAGTTTTGCCGCACTGGTGCAGCAGATTTTCTGCCATGACCATCAGGGTCTGGCTATGGGTCAGGCCGGTGTTCTGGTAACTTTCCCCCAGAAGCTTCCCGTCCTCCAGCAGCGCCGCGGAGGCGGCTTTCGCGCTGGTTTCAAAGGCTAAGATCAGCAAGAAAATCCCCTCCCAAAATGGTGATCCGCCGGGTGTTCTCTCCCAGAACGTCGATGGTGACGCTGACTGCGCCCTCCATGGCCTCGGTCACATTTTCACTCCACTCCACGGCGCACACGCCGCCCCGGTCGAGATAGTCCTCCCAGCCGATGTCGAACAGATCGTCGGCGGAGGAAAGACGGTACATATCAAAATGAAACAGAGGGAGCCGCCCGCCAAGATATTCGTTGACGATGGTGTAGGTCGGGCTGGTGACGGCTTCCGTGAAGCCAAGCCCACGGGCAAGTCCCCGGGTGAAGGCGGTCTTCCCCGCTCCAAGGTCGCCCCGGTAGGCAAGAACCGTCCCGGCGGGGATGATCTTCCCTATCGCCGCGCCGATTTTCTCCGTTTCCTCCGGGGAGTTTGTGATAAATTCCATGTGAATCTTCCTTATTGATGGGCGTTTTTCAGTTTCTCCGCCTGATCGGCGGTGGCGAGGGCGTTGATGATCTCGTCTAAGTCGCCGTCCATGATCGCGTCAATGCGGTACAGGGTCAGCCCAACCCGATGGTCGGTGACACGGCCCTGTGGGAAATTATAGGTGCGAATGCGCTCGTTGCGCATTCCCGTTCCTACCTGACTGCGGCGCAGACCGGTGACTTCGCTGTCCAGGCGCTCCTGCTCCATTTCATAGAGCTTGCTGGCCAGCATCCGCATACATTTCTCCCGGTTCTGGATCTGGCTCCGCTCCTCCTGACAGGCGACCACGATGCCCGTGGGCTTGTGGATCAGCCGCACGGCGGAGGAGGTTTTGTTGATGTGCTGACCGCCCGCGCCGCTGGAACGGTAGACCTGCATTTCGATGTCGGCGGGGTTGATCTGCACGTCCACTTCCTCCATCTCCGGCAGAACCGCGACGGTTGCGGTGGAGGTGTGGACACGGCCGCCGGATTCCGTCTCGGGGACCCGCTGGACACGGTGGACGCCGGACTCATATTTGAGCCTTGAGTATGCGCCCCGGCCGCTGACGATGAAGTCCGCTTCTTTGACGCCCCCAAGCTCCGTTTCGTTCAGGTTCATCAGCTCAATGCTCCAGCCCATTTTCGCGGCGTACATGGAGTACATCCGCAGCAAACTGTGGGCAAACAGGGCGCTTTCCTCGCCGCCGACGCCGCCGCGGATCTCCATAATGACGTTTTTTTCGTCATTGGGGTCTTTGGGAAGAAGCAAAATCTGGATTTTTTCGGCAAGGGATTCCTTCTGCGCCTTGGCGGCGGCGTAGGTTTCCTGACAAAGCTCCTTCATTTCCGGGTCCGCCATCAGCTCCTGAGCGTCCGCCATGTCCTGCTGCGCCAGATTGTAGGCGTGAAAGGCTTCCACAATGGGCTCCAGATCGTTTTTTTCCCGGAGCAGCTTCGCCGCCTTCTGAGGGTCGGCGTAAAAATCCGGCTGCTCGGATTTGGCGGAAAGCTCTTCGTATTTATTGCAGATGGCCTGTAGTTTATCCAGCATATAGCTACTCCATTAAATTTATAATATCGGCAATTCTGGCAGTCGGATACGCATTTTCGACTTTTTTCCAGACATACATCCACCCGGTAAGGGAATGTTATTAGGGAAGCTCTGATGGAATCGGCGAGAGCCGACAGCGAGAGATTTTTCTCTAGCCGAAAGTTTCGAAAGCGGAGGAATACTGTATGTATTTCCCGCTTTTGAAACTGCGCGGATAGAGGAAAAGATCCGTTGCTCGGCCGAAGACGATTTCATCAGAGGTTCCCTACAGGACGGAACACATTTAAGACGCAGCTGGCGGTGTCCGTCAGGGACCTGGTTTCCCGCAGGCGCTGAGCGCCGTCTTTGCCAATGCGGAAAACGTGGGGCGTCATGGAAAGAAGATTTTCCACCTGCTCCCCTTCCACGGTGAAGGTGAACCGGATGGGGACGGATTTCACAAGGGTGAAGCCCGGCACGTCCGGGACGGTGTCCTTTGGTTTTTCGATAAGATGGTCGTAAATGATGGATTTCAGTCCAAGCAGATGGTCTTCCGCCGCCAGAACCTGAAAAAAGTATCCCTCCGGCCGCAGAACACGCTTGAATTCCTCCGCCATGGTCAGGGCGAACAGACTGGTGAGAAGGTCACAGGAGTGGTCGGCCACGGGAATGTGGGACGCGGTGGCGCAGAGCCACAGACCGTTCTTGTATTTCCCGGCGGCACAGCGGACAGCCTCCCGGGAGATGTCCATCCCGGTAAGGTGCATTCCAAGAGCCTCAGCCAGTCGGGCGGAGTAATACCCTTCCCCGCAGCCCACGTCCAGAAGCTCGCCGGAGGGTCTTATCTCATTTGAGTTAACCGTTAACGCTTTTGAGACGGCAATCAGAGCTTCGTCAATGGGGGCGTAGTATCCCGCCTCCAGAAAGGCGCGGCGGGACAGCACCTGCTCCCGGGTGTCCCCCGGATGCAGGGAGTGCTTCTGCTGAACCGTCAGCAGATTCACATAGCCTTGCCGGGCAATGTCGAAACAGTGATGCCCGGAGCAGACGAGGGATTTGTCAAACGTATTCAGTTTGCTTCCGCAAATTGGGCAAATCAAATCCATTCCGCAACCCTCCACCCTATAGTATACCGCATTTTTGCCGCTACGTCAAATCAAAATTGCGGATATGGGGGCGCTGGGACGGAACATAAAAAATGACGGAGGTGGTATGATGCGGCGGTTTCTGGCGGTTCTTGCGGTGCTGAGTCTGCTCGTGATTCCCGTAGACGCGGCGGAAACGACAAAATATGTGGCGCTGACCTTTGACGACGGGCCGTCCGGGCGGTATACCCGCCGGCTTCTGGACGGACTGTGGGAGCGGGAGGTGAAGGCCACGTTTCTGCTGTGCGGCTACCGGATCAAGGATTACCCGGACATCACCCAGCGGATTTTCGACGAAGGTCACGAGATCGGCTACCACGGCTACACCCACAAAAACATGAAGGAAATGAGCCGCCGCACGGTGGCGTCCGAAATCATGGACACGCAGGCGCTGCTGCCCGAGGGGTGCGAGCCGGTGTTTCTCCGGCCGCCGGGAGGCTGCTGCAGCGATGCCGTTCGGCAGGTGGCCGAGGCGCGGCAGCTGGCCATCCTCAGCTGGTCGGTAGACCCCCGGGACTGGGCGACCTCCGACACGGCGGCGGTGGAGCGGGCTGTGCTGAAAAACGTGAAGGACGGGGATATTGTCCTGCTCCACGACATGACGGTCAGCTCGGTGCAGGCGGCGCTGGATATTGTGGACGTGCTGAAAGATCAGGGCTACGAAATTGTCACGGTTTCGGAGCTGGTGAAGCTCCGGGGTGTGAACCTGAAGCCGGGAAAGACCTATACCAGTTTTCCGGTGGTGCTGAAATGAAAGGAATAACCCCTTGGCTCTCCCTTTGGGAGAGCTGTCACCGAAGGTGACTGAGAGGGCATTGCATCCTAGTTTCCCCTCTCCGTCCTCGCTGCGCTCGTCCACCTCTCCCAAAGGGAGAGGCAAGGGGTGCTTATAAAAAACAGACACAGCAGGTTTTCCTACTGTGTCTGTTGACTGTATGACGACGGAGCTTACGACGCCTGATTTTCAAAGGAGTTGACTTCGCTGGCGGATTCCATGGCGAAGTAAGCACGCAGAACATCCTCAGCCACGGCAGCAAGGGTCGCGCCGTGGGCGGCCTTTTCGCCGTAGACGGCTACGGCGATCTCCGGGTCTTCCATGGGGGCGAAGCAGATGAACGCGCCATGGTCAGAGCCGCCGGAGGAGTGCTGAGCAGTACCGGTCTTGCCGCACACCGCGACGGGGAAGGTGTCCAGATCCTTGGGGCCGCCGAAGTGGGAACGGGCGGTACCCTCGCCTCCCGCGATGACCAGACGCATACCCTCAATATAGGTATTGTAGGTGGTGGAGGCGATTTCCATCTGGCTCATGATCTCGGGGGAATTCTCCTTGATGAGACTGCTGTAGTCGGAGGCGACCACGCGGCTTAAGAAGGTGGCCTTCATCCGGGTGCCCTTGTTGGCCAGAGTGGAAGCGTAAACGCACAGCTGCAAGGGGCTGAACCGGTTTTCGGCCTGTCCGATGGCGGCCAGAACACGGTCGCCTGCGGTGATCTGGGAGTTGACGCCGGTCTCGCCGTAAGCGGCCTTCTTACTGGCCTCATCGGTGACCCAGCCGACCTTTTCCGTCAGCTCAATGCCGGTAGGAACGCCCAGACCCAGACCATTGGCGGTTTCGTTCAGCATCTCGATGGTCATACGGCTGCCCAACTCATAGAAGAAGTAATTACACGACACCTCCAGCGCCCGCTGAGCGGTCAGCTCGCCGTGGGTAACGCCGGGGTTGGATGTCCAGATCAGGCATGTGGGAGAGAAGCCCGCGTACTTGGTGAAGACACCCTGATCCCGGATGATCTCGCCGGGGAGGTACAGGTATCTGCCGAAGAACTCACTCTTCGGGTTTGTACTACGGTGCTCCATAGCGGCGATCAGAGTACACATCTTGAAGGTGGAGCCGGGGGCATAGTTGGCGCCGAAGGCGCGGTTGAAGAAAGGCTTCAAGGGGTCGGCCTCGATCTCGGCCCAGTCCTGGTTCATGGTGGCGAGGTTGTAGGTGGGATAGCTGGCACAGGCCAGAATCTCGCCGGTCTTGACCTTCATGACGATGACCGCCGCGCCCTCCGCGTCCAGGCCGTTACTCTCATCCTTGGAGGTGTTCTTCTCCGGGTCGGTCAGCTCCTTCATGATGTTGGCAAGAGAGTCCTCGGCAATGCCCTGAAGCTCCAAGTCAATGGTGGTCTCCACGTTGTTTCCGGCGATGGGGGTGTAGACCTCGCCGGTTTTCTGATTCACGCGCCAGAACTGCTCGACGATGGTGCCGTCCTTGGAAACCACATCCACGCGCTGGCCGTCGATGCCGTGGAGGTAATCCTCGAAGGCTTCCTCAAAGCCGGACTGGCCGATGTAGGCGTCCATGGAGTAGCCTTCCTTCTCGTATTTTTCCCAGTCGGCGGCGTCCATGCCGCCCATGTAGCCTAAGATGTGGGCGCCGTATTTGGTATGATATTCCCGGACGGTGGAGGATTCCACCATCAGACCGGGGATGTTCAGCTCCAGAATGGCGGACAGATTCTCGTCGGAGATGTCCTGAATAAAGGTGTAGGTAGGCAGCTTGGAAATACCGCGAAGATCGAATTCGTAGCGCATACCGATGACGGCGCGGGCGTCCTCGTCCGACCAGCCCTCGGGAATCTTGTAGCGCTCCCGCAGCTTCTCAATGAGCAGCGGCGCGGTGATGTCCGAGTCCAGCGACCGGTCAACCATGAAGCTCTGGAAGTGGTTCTGCCAGGAGGTGGCAAAATCGTTCAGAGTATACTCAAAGGGGCGGGTCTTGCTCACGGGGAAATGGTCGTTATAGCTGAGATTCAGCTCCCGGCATTTCTGCACAAGGGAGTACAGCGCCTCGTTGGTCTGGCCGTAGGACTCGATAACGTAGTGGTTGAACACCAGATTATAGCTGGCCCGGTTGCCCACCAGAACGTTGCCGTTGCGGTCAAGGATATCGCCGCGGGCGGCACGGACGGTGGTAACGGTGGTGTATTTCGCGATGTTGTCGGTGTTGCCGTTGGTCTTGATGATCTGAAGATCAAAGAGCTTCAAGGCGAACAGCGCCAGAATCGTAATAAACAGAATTAAAAGCAGGATAGCGCGAAATCGGCTTATTCTTTCCATGTGGTTCCTCCAATAAGACCAATTTTATTGATAAGCGGGTACAGCAGAATCAGGATGCCGAAGCTGTAGCCGGCGGTGATCAGGAAGGAGAACACCCGGTCCCACCGTGTCAGCCCAAGGCCGATGCCCACGACGAACAGACCCATCTCGTAAATTGTCAGCGCGATACCGGCGCAGATGACGATGGAAGCCTTCGTGCGCCGCAGGTAGGCCTGCCGCAGCAGCGTAGCGATGATCCCGACGGCGCATAATAGGCCAATGCAGTAAGGCCCCGGCGCGGAGCCGGAAAAGTAGTAAATGGTGGACGCAAAAAGGACGAACAGACTTCCCACATCCACGCCCTCAATGACCGTGATCAGCAGAATGTACACCACCGGCAGATCGGTGGTTGCACCGAAGATGCTGACGCGGCTCATGATAACGTCCTGAATGGTCAGGAGCAGGATACCCGTCAGCACATACAGCGTCCATTTCAGCATCCGCTGCTTTTGAAGCTGGGTCACGTGGAACAGCCCGGAAAGGCTGTTTTGCCGGGGGTCGGGCTTGAATTCCGACTGTTTGGACAGTTTTCTTCTTGCCATGGCGCGTCCTCAGCCCACGGGGGTGGTCGGTTGGGTGGTGGCGGCGGTTTCGGACGGGGCGGTGGCAGTCTCGGAACCTGTGGACGTGCCGGGGGTGGTCACGACCTCGGTGGTGTACTGGGTGATGATGAAGACCTGCTCCAAAGAGTTAATGTCCGCGGCGGGGTCCAGGAGGGCGAACTTGGCAACGCCCGTTTCCTCATAGCCTGCGTCCACCACGGAGCCGATGATCAGGCCACGGGGGTACACCGTGGAACCGGAGGTTACCACCTGATCCTTATTGCGGATGATGGAGTCGGAGGGCAGGTAGTTCATTTGGAGCAATGTGTCGTTGCCGCTGGCATAGCCGCCCTTGACCATGCCGTTATAGCCGGAGGTGGAAATGGTGCCGGAAATTTCCAGCGTGGAGTCCAGAACGGTCTTGACGACGGCGTAGTTGACGCCCACCTCCGTTACCAGACCCACCACTTCGCCGTTGGCGGTGATGGCACACAGATTCTCCCGGATGCCCGCGTTGGAGCCACGGTTGATGGTGAAGGTGCTCTCCCAGTCCGAGGAGCTCCAGCCGATGATATAGGCGTCCACCAGCTTGTAGTCCTCGTTGGTGGCTTTCAGCTCCAGCAGCTTGCGCAGACGCTCGTTTTCACGGGAAACGGAGTCGGCCTGACGGGCGACGTCCTCCATCTGGGCGATGCGTTCTTCCAGCACCTTGTTTTCCGCGTCCAGAGCCTCGTAGCGGAACATATAGCTGTAGTATTTTTCCGCCGTGTTGGTCAGGGTGGTGCCCGCGGCGCGGAAGGGGGCGAGAACGCCCTGCACGATCACGCTGGGAAGGCTCTGGTTGGAAATGCCGCTGTAGATGGCCAGCGCCGCCGTCAGCAGCGCGGCGATCACCAGAATGATCTTCACTTTGGTACTGAACAGATTTCTCATATGGTATCCTCCATCACTTCCGGCACCGTGCGGCAAAGGGTCTCATACAGCCGGCACACGGGAAGTCCCATTACATTATAATAGTCGCCCTCCAGCTTTTCGCAGAACAGCGCCGCGCCGCCCTGAATGCCGTAAGCACCGGCCTTGTCCATGGGTTCGCCGCTCTGGACGTATTTCTGAATCTCCTTCTCGCTGAGGGGACGGAAATGCAGGCTCGTCACCTCAGTAAAGGTCTCAACCCTGTCCCCATACAGGATGGTGCAGCCGGTCATCACCTGATGATCCCGCCCGGAGAGAAGACGGAGCATAGATGCCGCTTCCGCCTCACTGTGGGGCTTGCCCAGCACCTTCCCCTGACAGACCACGATGGTGTCCGCCGCAATGACGATGTCTTCTTCTCCCCGGCTGACGGCCAGCGCCTTCAAACGGCTGACCCGGGCAACTTCGTCAAAGGGCGGCTTTTCCGGGTCCATGGTTTCGTCAATGTCCGCCGCCCGGACGGTGAAGGGAATCCCAAAGAGGGACAGAAGCGCCTTTCGCCGGGGCGAGGCGGACGCGAGAATGAGCTGCATAAGGTTCTCCTTTCGATGCGGAGGGATTTTATTCCACACCCCGTAAGTACAGTCCCCGGGTACACGCGCCGGGGTCGAGGGGTTCGGGGTTCATGTAATCGTACAGCACGCGGTCAACTTCCTTGGAATTTTCCGTGGTGAAGTACAGCCGCGTCGCCCATAAGCCAAGCTTCGCAAGATCGTCCTGCCGGTCGAGCCAGCTCAGCTTCTTGCCGTTGAGCAGCACGCTGCGGCAGCTGTCGCCGTCCCGGATGACCGGGAACTCCGCGCCGGTCTTGTCGATCAGGCGGGTGGCCTTCAGATGGCAGGTGCATTCGTTGGTCTTGTTGTGGATGAGGCAGTGCTCCGTCACCATCAGAGGCAGCCGCCCGTAGGCGATCAGCTCGGCGTTCACCGCCTTGCTCATGTCCCTTATCTGGGGCAGGGTCATTTCAAAGCTCACCGTGGCGGAAGCCATTTCCAGAGAACGCATGACGTTCATGGAGGCGGAGTTGAAGATGTTCAGGCCGAAATCCCCGTGAACCCGCATTCCTGCCTCCCGCACGGGGGCGATCAGGCCGAGATTGCCCACCAGCGCGTCCCGGACACCGGCGGCGCGGAGGACTTCCAGGCTCTTTTTGATCCGGGGCAGCTCCCCGTCGTGGACGATTCTGGGCAGCACCGCCGCCACTCGTCCCCGCTGCACCAGCCGGGCGCAAAGCTCCCCGTCGGCGAGCAGAATGTGGATGGGAACGTACAGCAGTGTGGTTTCCAGATCTAACAGCATGGGGGTCAGCTGCTCCCGGGAGGTGACCTGAATGGTCAGGCCGGGCAGACCCGAGGGGCCTTTGTATTCCGGCACGGGCTTGGGCTTGCGCAGGGTCTGCTCCTCCCGCCGGGCGCGGATGGCGGTGAGCTGGTTCAGCACGTCCCGGCGCATGGCGTTGATGGCGGAAGCGGAGATAATGAGACCGGGATCGACCCGGGTGCGCACCTCCACGCACCGGTAGGGTGTACCGCCGGTTTTGGAGACCCGCTGGGCGAGCATCGCCCCGGTGAGGGAAATGTTCTGGGCGCGTTCCGGCACGGGGCCGTCGGAGCGGCATGTCCGCCCCTCCGGGTCGGTGGCGATGACGCAGCTGCCGTCCACCGTGACCATGGCCTGAAAGCGGATATCCACAAGGGGGGTCTCCCCTGCCTCATAGGATTGCCGGGCGGCCTGAAGCCATTTGCCGTCGTCGTCGTTCTCCTGCCGCACGCCGAACATTTTGGTATCCACCCTGCTTGTATAGTAGCCGTCGGTGAAGCCCTGACGGTTGAAGGCGGCGTACAGGGCGTCCATCATGGGCTTGGTGACGGTCATCTCGTCCAGCGCCTTGCGGTAGACGGCGGTGACGGTGGCCACGTATTCCGCCCGCTTCATCCGGCCTTCCAGCTTCAGGGAAACCACGCCCATTTCCTGCAATTCCCGCAGATAGGGAATCAGGCAGTTGTCTTTCAGACTCAGGGGGTATTTTTCCTGCCAGTGGGTGTAGCCGTAGCTCTGGCGGCAGGGTTGGGCGCAGCGGCCCCGGTTGCCGGAGCGGCCGCCGATCATGGCGGACATATAGCACTGGCCGGAATAGCACATGCAAAGCGCGCCATGGACGAAAACCTCAATTTCAATGGGAGAATTGGCGCAGATGTAGCGGATTTCCTCCCGGCTCAGCTCCCGGCTGAGAACGACCCGCTTGATACCCATGGCGGCGCACAGCAGCACGCCGGGCAGAGAATGGACGGTCATCTGGGTGCTGCCGTGGATGGGAACGCCGGGGGCGATCTGCCGGCACAGCTGCACCACGCCCAAGTCCTGCACGATAAAGGCATCAATATTATTCTGCGCGGCATAGCGGATCAGCTCCGCCGCCTCGGTCATCTCCCGGTCGGAGACGAGGGTGTTGAGGGTCAGGTGAACCTGCACGCCCCGGACATGGCAGTATTTAATGGCATCCACCAGCGTCTGGGGAGTAAAGTTTTTCGCGCTTTGCCGCGCGTTGAACGCGCCGCAGCCGAGGTACACGGCATCAGCGCCGTTCTGAACGGCCGCGCGCAGAGCCTCCATTGACCCGGCGGGCGCCAATAATTCCAGCATAAGCTCTCTCTCCAAAATTCGGTTTAGGGGCAGACCCCCGCACAATAATATATTGTACAGTATAGCACAAAGAAACGAAAAGTTCCACCCCCGAAGGGAGAATTCAAGAAAAATTCAAGGGAACTTCATATTCAGAAGGCGATTCCCGGGGTAAACGCAAGGAAGATTTTCCAGATTCGCCCCAATTCCCCAAAATGTTCAAGAATAATTCAAAAACAACCTATTGACATTTCTGGCACTCTGCGGTATAGTGTGCTTAGCACTCAGAGAGATGGAGTGCTAAAGGTAAAACGGGAAGGAGGAATACGATGGAACTGACAGAGCGGAAAAAGAAGGTCCTGCGGTCGGTGGTGGATCTGTATATCCGCACGGCGGAGCCGGTTGGTTCCAAGGCCATTACCGAGCTGCCCGACATGAAGTATTCCTCCGCGACCATCCGCAACGAAATGGCGGAACTGACCGCCATGGGTTATCTGGAGCAGCCTCACACCAGCGCGGGCCGCATCCCCTCCGCCGCCGGTTACCGGCTGTACGTTGACGAGCTGATGATGGATTACCGCCTGTCCATTGACGAAACGAAGTCCATCAGCAGCGCCATCGAGGAAAAGATGCAGCGGGTGGATAAAATGGTGGAAAAGGTGGCAAAGCTGGTATCTCAGGCCACCGATCTTCCCGCCATCTCCGCCGCGTCCCGACAGGGCAGCGCCTGCGTCAAGCGGTTCGACCTGATCCTGGCCGGACAGGGAAGCTTCATTCTGGTGCTGATGCTTGGCGGCGAGCAGGTGGTGAACAAGCTCATCAAGCTGCCGGTAAACGTCAGTGAAACGGATTTGAAGCTCCTGAGCGCGGTGCTGAACGCCAGCATGACGGACATTCCCCTTGATGGTTTTACCGCCGAGCTGATGGAAAAGGTCATGCGTTCGGCGGGCGCCGCGGCAAGTCTGGTGCCGGTGATTCTGGATTTCACCCAGGAGACGCTGAAAAACAGCGATTCCACCAGCGTGGCCGTCACCGGTCAGGCAAGACTGTTGAGCCTGCCGGAGTACCGGGACGTGGACAAAGCCCAGCGGGTAATGGATTCCATCGACGAAGAGGCACTGGCAAACCTTCCCGCCGTCATGGAGGGCGCCAACGGTACGAAAGTGCTGGTAGGCCCCGAAAACGTGGCGGATGAACTGAAGGACACCTCCGTTGTGATGACCAAGTTTGATATCGGCGACGGAATGCAGGGCATGATCGGCGTGGTCGGCCCCACCCGGATGGATTACGCAAAGGTAACGGCGCGCTTGAGCTACTTCGCCGAGAGCCTGAGCAAGATGTTCGGCAAGCCCGAGCAGCCCCAGCAGCCAAAGCTGCCGGAGCCGCCGAAGGAAGGATAGAATCAAACAGGCAGGGCTGGGGAAAATCCCCGGAACCACAAAAAGCGGAGATTTTCCCCCACCCTGCAAATTGACAGGAGGTCACAGACGTGGCAAAGAAGGAAAAAGAAGAAGTAAAGAAGCAGACCCCGGAGGAAACACCTCAGGAACCTGTGGAGGAAACCCCGAAGGAGAAGACTCCCGAGGAACCGAAGCAGAAGGATGCCAACCCCTGGGAGGAAAAATACAATTCCGAGCATGAAGCCCGGCTGCGTCTGGCAGCGGAATATGATAATTTCCGCAAGCGCACCACGAAGGAAAAGGAGCAGTCCTACGGCAACGGCAAGGCCGACGCCGTAACGAAGATGCTTCCCATCTACGACAATCTGGAGCGCGCGCTGAACCAGCCCACGGAAGACGCCGCCTACAAAAAGGGCGTGGAACTGACCATGACGGAGCTGCTGAAGATCTTGAATGGTCTCGGCGTGGAGGTTTTCGGCGAGGTGGGCGACACCTTCGACCCGAATCTGCACAACGCCGTGATGCATCTGGACAGCGAGGAGCATGACGAAAACGTCATCACGCAGGTGTTCCAGAAGGGCTTCAAAATGGGCGATAAGATCGTCCGGTTCGCCATGGTGCAGGTGGCAAACTAAAAACGTAAACAATTTAGCTTTAATATATTAGGAGGAAAACATTATGTCTAAGATTATCGGTATCGACCTTGGTACTACCAATTCCTGTGTTGCTGTTCTGGAAGGCGGCGAGCCTGTTGTCATCGCCAACGCCGAAGGCAACCGTACTACCCCCTCTGTTGTTGCATTTTCCAAGACCGGCGAGCGTATGGTCGGTCAGGTGGCAAAGCGTCAGGCCGTGACCAACGCTGACCGCACCGTGTCTTCCATCAAGCGTCACATGGGTGAAAATTATCACGTCACCATCGACGGCAAGGGCTACACCCCTCAGGAGATCAGCGCCATGATCCTGCAGAAGCTGAAGGCGGACGCCGAGGCTTATCTGGGTCAGAGCGTTACCGAAGCCGTCATCACCGTTCCCGCTTACTTCTCCGACGCACAGCGTCAGGCGACGAAGGACGCCGGTAAGATCGCGGGTCTTGACGTCAAGCGTATCATCAACGAGCCTACCGCAGCCGCTCTGGCTTACGGCCTCGACAAGGAATCCGAGCAGAAGATCATGGTTTATGACCTTGGCGGCGGCACCTTCGATGTGTCCATTCTGGACATCGGCGACGGCGTCATCGAGGTTCTGGCCACTGCCGGCGACACCCATCTGGGCGGCGACGACTTCGACCAGAGAATCATGGACTATCTGGTTGCCGAATTCAAGAAGGCCGAGGGCATCGATCTGTCGAAGGACAAGGTCGCCATGCAGCGCCTGAAGGAGGCTGCCGAGAAGGCCAAGATTGAGCTGTCCGGCGTGACTTCCACCAACATTAACCTGCCTTATATCACCGCCGACGCCACCGGCCCCAAGCATCTGGACGTGACCCTCACCCGGGCAAAGTTCAACGAGCTGACCGCCGATCTGGTGGAGCGCACCATGAAGCCCGTCCGTCAGGCCATGTCCGACGCGGGTCTGAGCGCTTCCGACATTCAGAAGGTGCTGCTGGTTGGCGGCTCCACCCGTATCCCCGCCGTGCAGGATGCCGTTAAGACCATCACCGGCAAGGAAGGCTTCAAGGGCATCAACCCCGACGAGTGCGTGGCCGTTGGCGCTGCCATTCAGGGCGGCGTGCTCACCGGCGACGTGCAGGATATCCTGCTGCTGGATGTCACTCCTCTGTCCCTCGGCATTGAAACCATGGGCGGCGTGTTCACCCGTCTGATCGACCGGAACACCACAATCCCCACCCACAAGAGCCAGATCTTCTCCACCGCTGCGGACGGCCAGACCTCCGTTGAGGTTCACGTCCTGCAGGGCGAGCGTGAGATGGCTGCCTACAATAAGACGCTGGGTCGCTTCCAGCTCACCGGCATTGCTCCCGCACCCCGGGGCGTGCCTCAGATCGAGGTTTCCTTTGACATCGACGCCAACGGCATCGTGAAGGTCTCCGCAAAGGATCTGGGCACCGGCAAGGAGCAGAACATCTCCATCACCGCTTCCACCAACCTGAGCAAGGAAGACATCGACAAGGCCGTTCACGAGGCTGAGCAGTACGCCGCCGAGGATAAGGCCCGCAAGGACGAAGTGGATACCCACAACGCCGCCGACCAGACCGTCTACCAGACCGAGAAGACCCTGAATGAGCTGGGCGACAAGATCGACGCTTCCGAGAAGGCTTCCATCCAGTCCGCTGTTGACCACCTGAAGGAAGTCAACAAGGGCACCGACATCGAGGCCATCAAGAAGGCCACCGAGGAAGTCCAGCAGGCGTTCTACAAGGTTTCCGAGAAGCTGTATCAGCAGGCGAACCCTCAGGGCGGCGCACAGCCCGGCGGGAACACCCAGAAGCCCGGCGACGACGGTGTCGTTGACGCCGACTACGAGAGCGTTGACTAAATCCGAATGCCTAAGGGGCGGCAAACGCCGCCCCTTCTCGGCATATTTTCCTGAGTTGGCAGTTGAAAGTTGACAGCAGCAAAGGTTGCTGCATTTTATACGAGTTTTTAATAAAACGCTTAAAAGCGTTTTATTAGGCCGCAGGATTGCGGCCAGCGGCCACTGCCGCTAAAAACGAAGTCAATACATTTCTTACCGCCGCCCAGGCGGTCTGCCGTGGAACGGCAGAATAAAATGATGAAATCATTTTATTAAGAAATAGTATTATCCATGGCTGTCAGCTGTCCACTGTCAACTGTGGAAGCTCTGAGTGAGAGATTCCAGATAATGAGGTGAATTGAGTATGGCAGATGCAAAAAGAGATTACTATGAGGTGCTGGGCGTCAGCAAGGACGCCAGCGCCGACGACATAAAGAAGGCCTACCGCAAGGCCGCCATGAAGTACCACCCCGACCGTAACCCCGGCGACAAGACTGCCGAGGAAAAATTCAAGGAGGCCGGGGAAGCCTACGAAGTCCTGTCCGACGCTGACAAGCGCGCGCGGTACGACCAGTACGGTTTTGCCGGAGTTGACCCCAACTTTGGCGCGGGCGGCGCTGGCTACGGCGGCGCAGGCTTTGGCGGCTCCGGCTTCGGCGGGTTTGACGGCTTCGGCGATCTGGGGGATATTTTCGGCGAGTTCTTCGGCGGCGGCCGCAGCCGTGGCTCCCGGCAGAACGCGTCCCGCCGGGGCGAAAACGTCATGGCGCGGCTGGAGCTGACCTTCGAGGAAGCGGCCTTCGGCTGCGAAAAAGAGGTTGCTGCCCAGCGGATTGAGAACTGCCCCAACTGTAAGGGTACGGGCAGCGCCGACGGCGTGATCGAGACGTGCAGCCAGTGCCACGGCACCGGTCAGGTGCGTTCCGTGCAGAACTTCATGGGCATGCAGATGCAGTCCACCACCGCCTGCCCCACCTGCGGCGGCCGGGGCAAGGTCATCAAGAATCCCTGCACCACCTGCCGCGGCAAGGGCAAGGTGCGTAAGACCAACCGGGTCAAGGTGAAGATCCCTGCAGGCGTGGATGCCGGACAGAGCGTCCGTGTCCGGGGCGAAGGCTGCGTGGGCGTGGGCGGCGGCCCGAACGGCGACCTGCTGGTGGAAATTTCCATCCGGCGGCACCCGATCTTTACCCGGAACGGGACGGACGTGCTGTGCGAAGTCCCCATCACTTTCACGCAGGCGGCGCTGGGCGCGACCATTCAGGTGCCCACGCTGGACGGCAAGGTGGATTATGAGATTCCCGAAGGCACCCAGACCGGTCGGGAATTCATCCTGCGGGAGAAGGGCATTCCCGAGGTGGGCAACACCCGCCGCCGGGGCAACGAGCGCTTCACGGTGGTGGTAGAGACTCCCACCAGACTGACCAAGGAGCAGAAGGACCTTCTGCGCCAGCTGGACGGCAGCGTGGATCAGTCCCCCAAAAGGAAGAAATTTCTCAACAATCTGAAAGACTTCTTTGGATAAGCCTAAAAAAGGCAGGACAGCCACTTGCGGCTGTCCTGCCTTTTGTGTATAATGGGAGAAAGATTTTCCAAAAAGGAGGCTTCCGCCATGAAACGTGAGGACTACATCAGCTGGGACGAATATTTTATGGGCATCGCCATGCTTGCGGCGAAGCGCAGCAAGGACCCCAACACCCAGGTCGGCGCCTGCATCGTCTCCCAGGACAACATCATCATCTCCACCGGCTATAACGGTATGCCCAAGGGCTGTTCCGACGACGAGTACCCATGGGAGCGGGACGGCGACCAGACCAAGTACCCCTACGTCGTCCACGCGGAGCTGAACGCCGTGCTCAACGCCAACGGCCGGGACCTGCGGGGCAGCAAGCTGTATGTGGCGCTGTTTCCCTGCAACGAGTGCGCCAAGGCCATCATCCAGAGCGGCGTAAAGGAGGTCTACTACCTCTCGGACAAATACGCGGACACTCTGGCGACCATGGCGTCCAAGCGGATGATGGATTCCGCCGGTGTCCGGTATATCCAGATGCGCACCGAGATCAAGTCCATCACGCTGGACTTTACCCCGGAGGAAGAGATGCTGTAGGGGGAGAACGGGATGCTGCGACACATTTTGTTTGCGATCAATCTGCTCCGGGCGGTTCCCGCGTACTGCGCCGTGTGCCTTTCCGGGGCGAAGAAGCTGATCTGCGCGGAAACGGAAGGCTATATGTGGTTTCTGGAAACCTATGACGGCGACCGTTTTTTCCTGCGCTTTGCATGGCTCATGTGGCGCTATGACTGTTATCGGAGCCATGTGGTTTTCCGGTGCAGTCAGGCTTCCGCCATGTGCAGCTATCTCATAAGGCTGCTTTATCCGCCCAAGAAGGACATGGAACTTCTGGGACAGATCGGCGAAGGACTGGTGATCTACCACGGCCACGGAACGGTGATCGCGCCTTACAGCATTGGAAAGAACTTCTCTGTCTATCAGGGTGTCACCATCGGACGAAACGCGAAACCGGGGCGGGAGATCAATAACCCCATCATCGGCGACAACGTGACGGTCTTCACCAACGCGGTGGTCGCCGGGGGCATTACCATCGGGGACAACGTTACCATCGGCGCGGGTGCCGTGGTGATGAAGGACGTTCCCGCCAACAGCATCGTCATGGGAAATCCCTGCGTCATCCGGGAAAAGCAGCCCTCCGGTGTTTGAGAATACAGATACATACGAAACATCCGGTTGTCACACGACAGCCGGATGTCAACGTGTCAAAAACCTCGCAGAGGAAAGCAGCCCGCAGGCGGCCAGGGCGTGCGCGCAGCAGACTGTCAGACCCTTTATTTCAAAAGGCCTTTGGTCTTCTGAAATAAGCGAAAAAGCACGCCGAAGCGTGCTTTTTCTGGTGACCCGCCGGGGATTCGAACCCCGGACCCACTGCTTAAAAGGCAGTTGCTCTGCCAACTGAGCTAGCGGATCAGATTTGGCTGGGATGGCCGGATTTGAACCGACGAATGCCAGAGTCAAAGTCTGGTGCCTTACCGCTTGGCGACATCCCAATGTTGGCGCGGCGCCCTTCGGCCGGACACACAGAGCATTATAACATGCTTTGCACCGTTTGGCAATCCTTTTTTTGCGAATTTTGCGGTTTCAGACCTTCTTTCTTCCCCGATGGCCGCCCCGGAAGATTGGGACTTGAAACTTTCGCCGTTTTGCGCCATAATAACAGCAAATCCCGAATCTGGAGGAACCTTCATGAACATTCAAGATTGGACACTGTACTATGACAACCTTGGGCCTTTGTCCTGTCAGGCGCCCTGCACCATGTACAGCGTGCTCTATGACCACGGAAAAATCCCCGACCCCTTCTACGGCACAAATGAGCGGGAGCTGCAATATCTGGCCGAAAAGGACTGCGTCTTTGAATCCGTCTTTTCCGCCCCGCCCGCTCTGCTCACGCGGGAACATATCGAGCTGGTATTTCATGGGCTTGACACCATCTGCCATATTTACCTGAACGGCACCCTGCTGGGCAAGGTCAAAAATATGCACCGGGAGTACGTCTACGAGGTCAAGCCCCTGCTGACAGCCGGGGAAAACACCCTCCGGCTGGAATTCAAGTCCCCCCGGCGCTACTTCGCCCAACAGCAGCACAAGCACTACCTGTACATGAACGACGGCGACACCCTCCCCGGCGCCGCCCATCTGCGCAAGGCCATGTACCAGTCCGGCTGGGACTGGGGTCCCACCCTGCCGGACATGGGCATTTTCCGGGGCGTGGAGCTGAAGGGCTGGAACGTGGACCGTTTCGACGGCGTGGCCGTCCGCCAGCACCACGAAAACGGCAGCGTCTCGGTGGAGCTGGACGTGACCACCAAATGTCACGCCGGGTGCGAGATCTACGCAGACTTCGACGGCAAGCGCGTTCTCCTGAAAAACGGCCACGGCATTATCCAAGTGGATAACCCGAAGCTGTGGTGGGCAAGGGGCTACGGCGACCAGCCCCTTTATGATCTGGATGTGGAGCTGGTTTGCGGCGGCGAGGTCATCGACCGCTGCCACAAGCAGCTCGGCCTGCGCACCCTCACCGTCAGCACGGAGCCGGACGCGGACGGCAAGGGCAGCGAATTCTGCTTTGTGCTGAACGGCGTGAAAATTTTCTCCATGGGCGCGAATCTGGTTCCCATGGACAATTTGCTCAGCCGCATCACCGACCAGCGGTGGGAAACCATCGTCCGTCAGGCTGTGGACGCCAACTTCAACACCCTGCGGGTCTGGGGCGGCGGGTACTACCCCGACAGCCGCTTCTACGAGCTGTGCGATCAATACGGCCTGCTGGTGTGGCAGGACTTCATGGTCGCCTGCGCCAACATCTATCTGACGTCGGAGATGGCCGAGGAGTTCACGCAGGAAGCCATCTGCAACCTAAAGCGGCTGCACCATCACGCCTCCCTCGCCCTGCTGTGCGGCAACAACGAGATGGAAAGCGGTGTCATCAACTGGGGTTCCCGGGACAACCAGCTGGTGCGGGACGATTACACCCGCCTGTACGGCCATCTGCTGCCGGAGCTGTGCGAGACTTATGCGCCGGACACCTACTACTGGCCGTCCAGTCCCTCCTCCGGCGGCGGTTTTGACGACCCGGACAACCCCGCCAAGGGCGACACCCACTACTGGGAGGTCTGGCACGGCGGCGTTCCCTTCACCACCTACCGGCAGAAACGCTTCCGCTTCTGCTCCGAGTATGGCTTCGAGAGCTTCCCCTCCATGAAGACCATCCGCACATTCGCCCGGGAGGAAGACCTGAACTGCTTCTCCCGCGTCATGGAGAACCATCAGAAGTGCCGGGGCGGCAACGGGAAGATCCTGCGGTATCTGGCGGACAATTACCTGTATCCTGCCGCTTTCGAGAATCTGGTGTACGCGTCCCAGCTGCTGCAGGCGGACGCCATCAAATACGGCGTGGAGCACTTCCGCCGTCAGCGGGGGTACTGCATGGGCTCTACCTACTGGCAGTTCAACGACTGCTGGCCGGTGGCCTCCTGGTCCAGCGTGGACTGCTTCGGGCGCTACAAAGCACTGCACTACGCCGCCCGGAAGTTCTACGCCCCCGTGGCCATGGGCCTGTTTCTGGAAAACGGGGCGCTCACCGTCAACATTGCCAACGAGACCCGCGCCGGTTTCCGCGGCCACATTCATCTGGCCATGTGCCGGGGGAATCTGACCGTGCTGGACGGGCTTCGCCGGGATGTGGAGGTGGAAGCACTGTCCTCCCGAGATGTGCTGACCTACCGCGTGGACAGCCGCGACCCCTACGACACCTTCCTGTATGCCGACCTGTACGATGAGCAGGGCCGCTTCCTTATGCGTCAGGTGGAACTGCTGGTGCCTGCCAAGCATTTCCAGTGGCGCAAGCCGGCGTTTGACGTCCGGATTGCCCCCGTCCCCGGTGGGGCGGAAATTTCCGTTCAGGCCGATGTATTTGCCAAGGGCGTTTTTCTGGACTTCCGGGACTTTGACTGCGTTCTGTCCGACAACTTCTTCGCTCTCACCGCCCCCGCGCCCTACCGCGTGACGGTGCAGACCTCCCGCAGCGTGGAGGAGCTGGAACAGAATCTGACCATCAAGTCCGTGTATGACATCCGCTGACCGGTAAGGCCTGCGGATATCCCGGTAAAAACCGGGCGGGGCATATCGCCGCATTGCTGCGCGATATGCCCCGCTCTTTTTTTGCAATCTGTCGAAATTTGTGCTACGCTATCGGTGGTGCTACCAGTACCCCGGTAGGCGGTTCCCCTCGATTTTTTCGGGGGTGATGCTTCTTTGCCCCCAATCGTAAACGAGAGGGGGTGACAGGTATGGATGTTACATGGGAAGGAATTTTCCAATTCTGCATGCTCATTGCTGCTGTCATTGCCCTGGTTCTCCAGGCAAATAACAAGAAGAGATAACCGCTGCCCTCCAAAGTAACGATTATCTCTTCGTAACGCATGGGGGAGCCGTCCTACTGGTAGCACCCCTGTATCCATACTATATCCCCAATCTTTCATTTTGTCAACCGTCCTGCCTTCCGGCAGGGCTTTTTTATTGCGCAGGAAACCCCCGCCGCGCGGTCACGCCGCACGGCGGGGGTCAAATTTCATTTTCCGGGCTGTTTATTTCTCCGCCGCGGCGATGTAGTCGTTCCCATAGCAGAAGATATGTCCGCCGATCTGTCCCCAGATGTTGCTGTTGGTGGGCTTCGTGGCGAAATACACCACTTCCTTCGGCAAGATATAGGGGCCGTAGATCGCTCTTTCAATGGCCTCGTACTGCGCCTGGAAGGGTTCCGCCTTGCCCAGACGGGGCACGGAACGGAACTGTCCCTGCCCGTAGATCACGTCATGGAGGTTATCAGGGAAGCTGTCGGAGGCAATCCGGTTCAGCGCCACCTCCGCGACGGCCTGTTGGCCTTCGGCGCATTCGCCCTGAGCTTCTACCCAGACGACCTTCGCCAGGAGCTTGATATCGTCCTGACTCAGCGTAATATCGGCGTACCGGGGCTCGCCCCGTTCGGGTTCCTCCTCGTAGTAAATGAAGGGTTCCTCCGGCATGGCGCTCTTGTCGTAGATCCACGCGCCGTCGTAGCCCAGAAGAATATCTTCCGGGTTAAAGCCTTCCTCGAAGCCTTTTTTCAGCTGCCAGAAGTCGTAATTGTCCCGGTTGGAGTCGTTGACGATGATCTTCCCGTTTTCATTGATGCCGGCGAGAACGATGAAGTGCTGGGAATTGGTGAAGATGGAGTTGTGGTTCATCAGCACGATGGCGACCTGCCCCTCCTGCAGTGCCTTATAGACAACGTGCCAGTTCTCCGCCTTCTTACAGGCAAGCTGAAGCGTCTTGTTGCCGTATTCCAGCCGGGCAATGTTGTTGATCGCCCGTCCGCCGAAATAGTGCGCCAGCTCGTCGGGGGTGTATTCATGGTCGGTCAGGTAGCTTGCCACCATGGCCAGAGAAACGATGCTGCATCCGCTGGTCGCAATGGTGCCGCTGCCGTACATGGTGTAGGGGTAGTCGTTCTGGAAATACTGCGGAATGGTGGAAATGACCGTCTTTTCTTCGCTCTGCGTCTCCTCCGGGACGTCCTCTCCGGTGGTCTCCGAAGCTGCTTCCTCACTATCCGTGGGAGCCGTCTCCTCGACGGCCGCCGTCGGTTCCGCAGGGGCCTTCACCTCCGCGGGGATGTACAGGTATTGCAGCACGAGTCTGCAATCCTCGTCCTGCGCCACGTCGGCATAAATCTCACAGAGCCAGTTTTCAAGCCCGCTGTCGGCAATGGCGAAGCTTCCTTCCTCTCCTGTTACGTACCAGCCGTAAAAAACAAATCCGTCAGGGGTCTTCTGTGCGGCATCCTCCCGCAGACCTGCCATCTGCGCCTCATTCGGCACGGCGTAGGTCGTGATCCGGATATCACCGGGAACCGCGTTTTCCGGAATGCCCGCACGTACCACTTCGCCAACAGACGCGGCGGTGGCAGGGAGAGCGGCGATGCCGCAAAGAAGCGTCAGCGAAAGCAGAACCGCAGTCAGCCGCCGGCAATTTCCATGTACGCGCATTCCTTCGCCCCCTGTCTGTAAAAAGCGTTCCGCGCCCCCGCGCGGCGGGGTACGGATGCGTATATAAACACGGATACAGTATAAAGCATTTTTTGTCAAAAGTCAAGACATGTCGAAGGAGGGAAACCGTTCTCCCCAAACGGATTTTCCAAGAAGCACGGTCTGTCTATTTCCTTTTCCAACTGTGGGATATCCACCGGGCCGAGCAGCCCAGCAGCGCTCCCAGCGCGTTCATGATGACGTCGTCCACCTCGCATCTTCCCAGACCGTAACGGTACTGCAAATATTCAATTCCCGCCGAAAAAAGGCATGCCAGCACGACCGTGACGGGGACGGACAGCTTCCATTTCCCCAGCACGAATGGCAGGGACAGCCCGATGGGGAAAAACAGCAAAACATTCATCAGCATCGACCGGTACAGTTCCGGCTGCTCTCTGGCCTCCCGGAAGCTCTGAAATGGAACAAGCACAGCTTCCGCCGTTTCTTCCCCTCTTGCGCAGACCGTCATATAGAAGATCACCGCCGCGATCCCGGCGAAAACGGCCGCGTTGAGTATCCGCCACCGCCTGCTGCCCTGTTCCCTGTTCCCCAGATATCCCCACAGCACCGCCGCCAGAATCATGAAGATTATGATCCTGTGCAGCGGCTGTATATAAATCAGCCAAAAAAGTTTATTCATGCTTTTTCTGTTTCCCAATACGGTTCGCCGCGCTTTCCAGCAGCCCGCGGAGGTACTGGAATTCGCTCGTCTTAAAATAAACCAACAGCAGCAGACCGTTGGATAGCGCCAGAGCGAGCAGCGCCTTCACACCAAAGCTCAGCAGCACATTTTCCAGCGACACCAGTGAAACCGCATACCACGTTCCAGCGGCAACCAGAACGGAAACCACAATCTCCCGCCCCTCCCGGACAGCGTATCTGGCAAAGGAGACCTCGAATACGTCCCGGCAGACAAAATAGGGCTTTGTCCAGAAGGACAGGGCAAGGAAACTGACCAGCGTGCCGAACAGAACACCGGCAATGCCGTACCGCTTTGCCAGAACGATAGAGATCACCATGTTTGCAATGGCTTCCGCCATCGGGATAAACCGGTCCGGGTAATACAGTCCGGCCGCGTTTTTTGCAATGTCGATCCCGGAGTTGATCCCCTTGAAATAGTATATCGCAACTGCCAGAATCAAAATGGCCTTTGTCAGCACAAAGTCCTGCCCCAGCCAGATCGCGACGAACGGCTCTACCAGACACAGCAGGCAGGTCGCCGTGAACGTATACAGCCAGTAGTTGATAAAATCTACCCGCTTGTACACCTCGTATGCCCGCTCCTTCGTTTCGCTTGCGATCAGGTTGCCCATGCTGGCTGTAACACCGCTGGAGAAGGTGGTCACAAACCCGGAAACAGAAGTGATCAGGGTCGTGTAATTGCTGTACATACCCACGGCGGTCACGCTGACCAGCGAGGAAATAACCAGATTGTCGGAACACTGGGAAATGATATAGCCCACCTTCCCCAGAAAAAGCGCCTTGATGTTTGTAAACAGGCTCTTGCGGACTTCGGGGTCAAGCTTCCGGACGTTCTTGTCCTTCAGATATGGATACCGCCTGTCAACAATGCGGCAGAAAATCAGGTTCTTGACAATGGTCGTGCCGATGTCAACAGCAAGGTACAGAATATAATTCTGCGCAAAATACAGTATCAGCACCTTCAGCACCAGCACCACGATCTGCGCAATGGTGCTTGCGATGGTATAAAGATACTTATTCTGGTCCGAGGTGTTCAGCGTCGTTTTATGGACCCACAAATAGGAGGACACCGAACCAAGCAGGAACAGCCAATACACGAGATTGGCATCCGGCGCGGTATTGTCTTTCAGGAAGAATGAAAGCAGCGGGTAAAATGCTATCCCGATCGCAGCCGTTCCTATCGCCAGAGCGCGGTAAGTATACTTGAAAAACCGCATCAGCGATTTGATCTGTTCAATATCGTTTTCCGCCAGAGGTTTATACAGCGCGTAACCGATCGCCACGCCTATGCCGGACTCTGCCAGCGAGAAAATGGTCAGAATATTGCTCATCAGGCCGTTGATGCCAAGATATTCCACACCGACGCTGTAAATCAGAACCCGCCGGGACAGGAACCCCAGCAGAATCACGATTATCTGCGAGGCAAACGATATTGCCGTATTGAGAAAAGTCTTTTTCGTTCGCATATGAAATCTGCCTTTTACACTATTGATACTGAACCCCAATTAAAATCTTAAAAAAAGATTTTAATTGCCCGAAGGGCAAGGAGTTCATATGAGACTTGTTTTGTGATTTCTTTCCTTATAAATCACAAAACTGGCAGCGCCATTAGGCGATGCCTTCCTGATTAAAATTAAGATTTTAATCAGGAAATAGTATGAAATGCTCGCTTTCAGGAGGTATCCGTCAAATCCGCGCTTGGAAAAAGCGCCGAGATATCACAGTATCCTTCTGAAAAACGGTATTTTTTTCATCATCCGGGTCAAAACATAAGAGGCCGCAAATACGACGGGCGTGCCTGTAAGGACGGCCGCCATTGCATTTATTTTTCCCCACGGGACAGGAAGCTTGTGGAAAAGGATACTGACAAAAAAGACATGGAGCAAATAAATGCCGAAGCAGCTCCCGCCAATTTTCAAAGCCGTCTTTCCCATGGGGTGGTTTTGTAAGTATTCTTCCTGCCGTTTTGCCCACGCAAAAAGCCATCCTGCGACTGAGACAGAACAAATTCCCGAATACTCAGACAAAGAGAATTCAAGGTCGTTTTTCAGCACGGAAAGCACGATATTGCCAACCGGCATACACAGAATGCTGAAAATCGCAATCAGCCGAAGGATCTTTTCCTCGCTGCTGTCCAGGTCAAAGTGCGCCACATAATTCCCCGCCAGAACACAGGCCACATAAGCAAATGCTTCCGGCAGCGAAACGCCGATAGAGATCGCGCCTCTTGTCTGCGGGATCTGTCCGGCAACGGAATTAAACAGGGGAAAAATACTGCTCAGCGTAAACAGGATCACAAGCAGGCTTCTCTGCTGCTCTTTTGTGGAATGGTCTGTAAAGGCCTTTAACGCAGGGATCAGCAGATAAATGGGGATAAGCGCATACAGATACCACAGGTGATACCCCGCTTTCCCCGCCAGAACAGCAGGCGGCGCCAATACAACGTTCTTCATCGTGACAGGCTGTCCGTATATCCACAACTCAAAAAAGTAAAAGAATGTCCCCCACACGGCCAGCGCAGTCAAGAGCCGCAGAACATACTTTCCAAGCATCGTTTTCAGTGGCAGGTGCTGCTCTCTGTCTAAAAACACAGCCCCGGATATCATAAAAAACAGCGGGATGCACCACCGGATTTCGCTGCCGAGAATGACGCAGATATCCCAGTCCGCCGTGCTGACAGCATAGTTCCTGACCAGACCGGCGATGATATGCAGCATCACCACAGCCGCCGCAGCGATCACTCGCAGCAGCTCAATGTAGAGCACCCGTTTCCCCTTTGCGTCTGGCATCCTGTTCTCACCCTTCCAAAATCCGGAAAACCCGCTGAATTTCCCCCTCGTTTCCCTTTCCCTCGGACTGCTGGTACTGGCGGATATGGGCATACAAAGCAGGGTCGCGCATCAGACGCAGAATTCCCTCCGCTACGGCCTCCGGGGTCATTTCCACCACAAGGCCGTTTTCCCCCTGTACCATCTGGTCATATACGACGTCAAAATTGGTTGCCACGCAGGGGCGGTTCAGAATTCTGGCCTCGGTCAGCGTCAGGCAGTAGCCCTCAAAGCGGGAAGTCTGCACGTAAATATCTCCCGCTTTCATATAGGGGTAGGGGTTTGCCTGCACTCCCAACAGAATGAAATCCTTCTGCAAACCATATTGGCCGATCTTTTCTTCCAGCATCTTCCGCTCCGGGCCTTCGCCGCAGACCATCCATGTAAAGTCTGCGCCGCGTTCCTTCAGAATATGGGCGGCTTCAATCGCGATGTCATACCCCTTCTGCGTCACCAATCGTCCCACGGTCGTTATCACCGTTCCGTGAAGGGACGGCAAATCGGCCGGTTCCTCCGCCATGCTTCTTATGAGCTTTTCGCTGTTGATGTCGTAAACCGTTACCACTTTTTCGGCGTATTCCGGGAAGACCTCTCTGAATTTTTCCGACAGCTGCTCCGAAACGCAGGAAATATAATCATATTTTCCATAAATTTCCCGGTCGCAATTTCTGTCAAACCCCGCCGCTTCATAGTTTACATTGACCCAGGCGATTTTCTTCGCGGCGTTGACTTTCTCCGCAACAAAATGCGTGGGCGTTCCCTGTCCCCATGCAATGGCCACGTCGTACACCCCGGGAAGCAGGTCAAACGCATTGCGCGCGCCATTCCAAAGCACCTGCGTGGCGTGGAGGGGCTTACCGGCGCGGTCGTTCTTTCTCAGCTGTTCGCTGACGGCCAGACGCGCCTTTAAGAAGCGGATGTTCCCGGCTGTCAGCTGCTTTACAAGGGGCAGACCGCAGAACTGAAAATAGGGTATCGACGGCAGAATCTTCACCTGCGGCGGCAGCAGCTTTTCAAACGTGCCGCCCCGGTTTATCATCTGCAAATACACGTCATACCGCTGGTAGTCAAACAGGTTCAGCAGGGAGGACAGGCTCTTTTCCGCGCCGCCCACGCCCATGGAATTGATCATGAACAGGATCTTCTTCATCGTTTCCCCTCTGACAAAACGTTTTCAATGTACGCTTTGGACACGCTTACTTTCTCGTCCAATCTTTCCAAAATCTGTGGATAGTCGATCCGCGGGCAGTCCCTGCCGGCGCTGTCCATCAGGCAGTCCCGCAGGCCGAGGCCGTAAAGAAGGTCCCGCATTCTCGTATTGATATGCTCCTTCCGGTTGAATACCACGAACTGCTTCCGGAAAATCAGCGAAAACGCGGTGGCGTGGAAGGAGTTGGATACCACAAACTGCGCATGGTGTACCAGATTCAGGAACGTCAGCGGCCCGGACTGCTCAAAGCATCTGTCGCATTCCCCGCAGGAAAGCACCGAGTACAGCTTCCATCCGTTTTCCTCCGCCATTCTCCGCGCGAAGCGAACCATCTCCGGATTGCGGTCAAAATCGTACAGCAGGACATACGGCTCCGTATTGGGAACGGGCTTCTCAATGGAAGCCCATGCTTCGCCGTCCGGCAGGAACACCGGGTCCATCACCTGCACGGCCCCCGGAATGCCCAGCCGCTCCACGATTGCCACCCCGGAGCTTTCCCGAACCGAAATATGATCCAGCCCGGACAGCCGCCGCTTCACGTCCGGCTTCCATTCCTCCGGAATGTCGTCCATGGCAAAGCTAGCCGCGTAGGACGCTCTGACGCTGCCCGCAGGCGCAAAGTCCAGATAGAACGCCGGGTCTTTTCCGTTGGGGAAAAAGCAGTTCCATATCTGGTCGCTTCCCGCAAAGTAGACGTCCGCTTCCGGCGGGTTTTGCTTCAAGTCGTCATTGGACGTGTAGCGGCGCGGGGTCAGCGGCAGGAACTCCGCGGTAAACCGGTCGTATTCCGCTTTCCGCTTCCCGTTTCTGGCCTTAAGCCGCCCCGGCAGTTTCGCAAGGTTATACAGCTCCCGAATGACCGGCTTATCATATGCGGGGTTCCCCAGCCCCCAAAGCGGATAATGATTGCTCAGATAGTCCGGCTTATAGTCAATGATCTGGGCGTCATGCCCCAGCTTGCGCAGGTAGGTCACCAGCGCGTAGGCCTGCAAGCTCGCGCCCACATTGTACACGTCATGGCAGGTAATTGTTTTGATCTTCATACGTTTTCCAGCAGCCTGTAGATCTTCTCGATCTCCCCGGCGTTTGTATAGTCCCTTATTTTCGTGTTTTCGGTCAGTTTTTGCCGCAGCGCCTCATCCCGAAGCACTGCCGCGATCCCCGCCGCACAGCCTTCGTTGTCCATGGGGACGATCACGCCGTCCACACCGTCCTCCAGCTGGCTGGCGGAGGTAGCGTAACTGGTGATCACCACGGGCTTGTTCAGGATCTGGGCTTCCCGAACGGTCACCGATTTTCCCTCATACCGGCTGGGCTGGACGTACAGGCCGCAGGCTTTGATGTAGGGGTACGGGTTTTCCTTTTTCCCCAGAATGATGACCCGCTCCTCCATCCCGGCGTCCTGTATCCGCTGCCGGATGAGCGCTTCATCCCCGCCGTAGCCGATGAGATACCACTTTACGTTGCAGCCCGAAGCCAATATCCGGCGGCAGATATCCGGCACATTGTCAAAATTCTTGGCAGCGCAGAACCGGCCAATCGACAGCAGGCGAATGCTGCCGTCTGACGGCATCTCCCGCTCGGCGGAAAATGCCGCGCTTCTGCTTTGCACAAGGTTCTTTGACAGCATATTTTCCACAACAATGGACTTGTTCGTCAGATAGCCGTGCTTCGCGTCAAACGCCTGCTTGCACGCATCCGACACGTTCACCACGTAGTCGGACATCCCCCACATTTCCTTCTCGATGGCGTCGCAGAAGACCATCTGAGAAGCATCGGTGTGGAACCATGACATCCTGACCTTCGCGGAGACCTTTTTCCCGACGATGTAATGCGGGTCATTGAAGCTGATCGCAAGGTCGTAGTCTCCCGGAATATCCGGAAGATAGGGGATGCACAGCTTGTGGAAATACTGCTTGTAGTTATGTCCGCTCTGCATCGGGCCTCCGGAAAGGCTGGATCTGATCTTCGCCGCGGCCCTCGCCATCCCAATCGGGATGCAGCCCTGCGCAAAATTCTGTTTCATGGATTCCGTCAGCGCCCGGTACGCCTTCATCTCGGGAAGCAGACGGACATTGGGGTTGAGCATCGACATCAGTTCGCCCTCATGGGCATACAGGAACAAGTCAACGTCATAACGGTCATAATCGATGGTATCCAGCAGTCCCAGCAGACTGCTCTCCGCCCCGCCAAGCTCCATATTAAAATGCAGTATGATGATTTTCCGTTTCATGCTCTGTTCCAATCACTTTTTTCGTAAGCCCCGAAGCGCATAATAGTAGTGCTCCCCTAAAAACCGGAGCTTTTCCTTAAGCGGCAGTTCTCCCTTTATCACAGCTTTCCTTGCTCTGGCGATGATTGGGCGAAGCTCCTGCTGCACATCGTCCATGTGGTACTTTTTCGCCTGACGCAGCCTGAAGTCCGCCAGCTGCAGCAGATTCGCGTAGGCGCAGTCGCGGTAAAGCAGTTTCTCCCCGGAGCGCTCCAGAATATCGATATCCTCAAGCGTATCGTATACCTGCCCGACCCTCTGCCGCTGGCCTGCCGAATTGGAGATAGAATTCCCGTTCCGATAGTAGTAGTACAGGGTTTCGGAAATGGAAACCACCTTCTTACTGTTCAGGACAAATTGAATCGCAAAGTTTCTGTCTTCGATGTAGTGCAGGCTCGGGTCGAACCGGATGCCCCCCATCGTTTCCCGGCGAAACAGCTTGTTCCATGCCACGCTGTATTTGTACTGCACCCGAAGGTATGTTCTCCGGAAGTAATCGTCCCTTGTCAGTTCCTCCGCCGCGCTGCAGCCCTCTGCCGGGCGGTTTGCCTCCGTAAAGTCGAAATGTTCTTCCGTCCCCTGCGCAAAATCGCACAGCACCAGATCTGCACCGTGTGTCTGCGCCGCTTCCGCCAGCCGTTCATACATCAAGGGGCTGATGTAGTCGTCGGCGTCAACGAAAGCGATCCAGTCCCCCGACGCGTGGTCAATGCCGATATTCCGCGCGTTGGACAGCCCGCGTATCTCCGTGGAGATCGGTTTTATCCGGCTATCTCCGGCCGCCAGCGCTTCCAGTACCTCCCATGTATTGTCCGTCGATCCGTTTTCGACGGCAATGATCTCAATATCCCGGAACGTGCTCCCGGTAATGGAGTTGATGCACCGCTCGATGTACGCCGAACCATTGTACACCGGCACAATAACGCTTATCATTCCGTGCCCCCCTGTCAGAACGGGAGATTCCGATATCTCCAGTTCATCAGTTTTACATACCACTTATCCTTCGATTTATCCGGCGCGGCTCCCTTCCACGGGGTCTGCGCCAGATTTTCCCAGTACAGCGCCTTGAGCGGGTGCCTGCAATCCCTGCACCACGGTCTGCTGGTGAAGCTGGGGGTGTAATGCAGGATCACCGGTGCCTTTTTCGCGGCCTCTATTTCCTCCTGAGGGTAAAAGCCTGCTTCCTCGTGAAAATAGTTCAGCAGCTTTTCCCGGCTGAGCATGTAATGGATGGTCATGAGATTGTCTTTTATGGGTAAGTTTACATAATCTCCCATCAGCACACCGTTGAGGACGCCCTGATCGTGATGGACGACATTGCCCCCGTGTCCTTCAATAAAGGACATGCACCTTTCCCCCATTTTCCGGGCGCGCCATTCCGCCAGATCGATCAGAAGCAGTCCCGCGTTGAAATAGCGCATTCCGGCCCGCAATCCAACAGCCGCCTTGGTGTCCGCGCTGATGCCGTCCTGCACCGCCGCCAACACCTTGCCGTCCAATGGCGTGTTCCAAAGCTCGCGGAGCGGTTCGCAGACGATCATATCACAATCTGCATACAGCACCCTGTCAACGGTTTCGGGCAGCATCTCCCCCATAAACAGTCTGGCATAGGAGCTGATGGAAATGTCCCAGCTCATGTTCAGCCGGAGCTTTTCCTTCCACTCAAGGAAAGGAAGAAACATAATTTCAGCATTGGAAAACCGGCTCACCATTTCCCGAAGTTTATCTCTGTTCTCAGGCGAGATATCATTGTCGATCACGTACAGCCGGATATTTTCAAACTCGGCGTTGTGCCTGAGCAGGGAGTAGATCGACACGCCCATATGTTGGGCATAGTTATCGTCGCTGGAATACAGGACATTCATCCGCTTTGTATCATCTGCCACGTCCTTTTGCCCTCCCCAGAATAAAATGCACCGGTTTGCTGATCGCCGACCGCAGCCGCTTATGCCATGGCATCCAGCTGGCCGAATACCAGTGGATCGAATGGGTATTCTCCGTTTTCCGCAGTTCGCCGGTGACGCTGCTTCTTGGGTTGAAATAATCCTCCGGGAATACCACGGCGCCGCTCAGCTTCTGCTTTTCGCCGTTCAGCTCCAGCCCGAGCTTCAGCAGCGCATCCGTATTGAGCCGGGGGCAGCCGATCGTCCCATGCTGCCCGTCCAGCAGCGGGTCGTATTCTGCCAGCATCTGCCGCACCGCCGGGTTATGGGGTTCCGCGCCGAAGCCCTCGCCGGTGTTGACGAACCGGTCATTCTCAAAGCCGAAAAAGGCCGGATTGTCCAGCAGCTCATCAAAGGAACGCACCGCCTCCACGTCCGTGTCAAAATAAATGCCGCCTTGCTCCTCCACGATCAGAAGCCGCAGATAGTCCGTCAGGAACGCATACTTTTTCTCCTTATAGCACATCTGCGTATAGGCATTGCGGTCCACGTCGAAGTTATCTTCGTTCCATTCGATGATCTCGTAATCCGGGCAGTATTTTTTCCAGCTGGCAATACATTTCTGTGCCAGCCTTGGCTTTTCCCCTCTGCCGAACCAGCAGTAGTGAATTTTCTTTGGAATCATACGCTACCTCATGGATTTGATGATTTTCTCCGACAGTGCATGAACAGCTACCGCCAGCGCGACCGTTACCAGCGTCACAAGCACGCAGTCAGTGATCCAGCATGGCGTCACGTCAAAGAGACGAACCGGGCCCACGCAGAACATATAGTGGAACAGGTATACCTCAAAACTGATCGCGCTTGCTTTCCGGATGACCCAGACCGGCTGAATCTTCTCAAATACGACCGCGAATATGTAGAAAATGCAAAACGCCGCTATGATGTGGGTATAACTGCAGACAAGCCGTTCATACAGTATGATTCCATCGCAAAAGTGCCGCGCCGCAAGACGAACCGCAAATGCCATCACCATTATAAAGAGAGCCGCCACTGCCCTGCCTTTGGTCAAACGCACTTTGCCGGAATACCGTCCCACCGCAAAGGCAACCACATACCAGCTGACCAGCGACAGGAGCGTACTCACCGCCGGCGTTTTCGGCACGACCCACAGAAGCGGCGAAGCGGCGGCCGCGAGCAATGCGCATTTTAATTGTCCCGGCTTTCTTGTCCCGCTGAAAAATCTGTCCAGCAAGGGTGTAATAGCATAGCAGATCAGCAGTGGGGTAATGAACCAGGTCTGCTCCGCGCCAGGTACCCCGACCACAGACCCCTGCAAGCCCAATACCAGCCATATCCAATCCTCGTCCAGCAAATCCTGTCCGCAGACCGCGTGAACAATAAACAGCATTATCACAAATATTTCATAGGGAATGAAAACGCGCTTCAACCGCTTTCCATACCAGGCCCGGACATCTGCCGTTTCTCCCTGCCGGACGCCGAAAAGGAATCCGGAAAGAATAATAAACAGGTCAACGCCAATGTTGAAAAATTGCGCAGACATATTCAGCAGTCCATTTTCACTCTGTATCAGAAAATGGCAGAGCAGAATCGATACTGTAGCCGCGACTCGTATCCATGTTGCAAAATAATACTGCTTTTTCATTGATTCGCCCTTCGTTTGATATACGCCGTCAGCAGCCGTCCCGCCGGGATGCACAGCGCTGTCAGAAACGGTCTGGGGGATTCCCGGACATAATGGGGATCGTGTCCAAGCTGGCTGCTGGAACAGTAATGGATCGCAGTCTTCAGCAGATATTTAGGCGGAACGTCCGGCAGCGACAGAATTGCCCTGCGCAGCTCCGCAAAGCTTCTGGGGCTGTCGAGATACTGCCTGTACTGGTTTGCAGTCATCCCGTCCGGCTGATAATCCACCACGCAGAGCGGCGCATCCACCGCGATAAAGCGGTACTCCGCACAAAGCCTGAGGATCATATAATGGGGGTTAAAGTTCTTCTCCCCGGGAAATTCGGGCATGGGCGCGACCTTCCGGTAGCAGTCCGTCCGGACAACATATTTCTTGTCTCCCCGGTTTGTCCGGGAAGCCAGCAGATCGACGGGATCGATGACCGCGCCGTCCGGCAGATGGTCGCCGATCAGGCGGCCGTCTGCGGTGTAATCCAGCCCGATCAGCCCCGCGATATTCTCCGCCCTGCATTTGTTCCACACCCGGAATATCCGCTCGATGGCATCCTCCGGAAGCCAGTCGTCGGAATCGATGCACACGGACAATTCCGTATCCAGCCGCGCGATCGCCGCGTTGTACCCCGTGTGCAGGCCGCCGTTGGGCTTGTACACATAGGAAATCTCCACTTTACCGTCCTGAATAAACCGGTCAACAACTTCCCGCGTCCCGTCCGTGGACCCGTCGTCAATAATCAGCCACTTGAACTGCTGATTCGTCTGTCTGATCAGACTGTCATACACCCGATGGAGAAGCCCCGCGCGGTTGTATGTGGGGGTAAATACGGTTATGAATTTTACCGCATTCGGCTCAGTCGATGAATGCGATCCCATTGCTGACCGCCTCCCTCATTTCGTTCTTTTGTTCCTCCGTCAGGCGTTTGGAAAACCGGTACTCTCGGCCAAACACCTTCGTGTTTTCCATAAGCGCGCCGTTTTTCTCCCGGAATTCTGACAGAGAACACACGACCCTCGCCGGATTCCCCGTCACAACTGTATTTTCAGGCACATTCTTCGTTACGACGCTGTTCGCCCCGATGACGCAGTTATCGCCGACGCACACCCCGGGAAGGACAGTCGCGTTCGCCCCGATAAACACGTTGTCGCCAATGCGGATTTTCCCGATTTTCGTGAAACCGAGGCACTTCTTCGTGCTGGCGTCATGTGCCAGCAGTGTGACACGGATGGACAGGGTCACGTTATTTCCAATTTCAATCAGGAAGCAGTGGGTCGGGTCAATGTAGCAGCCCTGCTGGCGGGTAAAGTCCGTACCGACCCGCAGTCCTCTTTTCACAAGCGTTTTTGTGGGCACTTCTCCAGTCAGTCTCCGGATCAAGTCTTTGATCGTCTGTTTTATACGCATTTTTCCATCATCTTTTCATACATTGTTTGCAGCCGTTTCGCGTTTTCGACAATGTCGTACCCGGCTGCCTTGATTTCCTCATAAGTATCCCTGCGGGGCAGTACCGCGGCCGTGATCGCTTTCTCCGACCAGATTCTGGGGGAATCCTCTAGCGGTATCTGCTGCACCGCTTCGGTCATTTTGCACTCGATGGGTACCTTGTCCGAAATCAGGCAGGGCAGGCCGCTTGCCTGGGCTTCCACCAGCGTCACCGGCAGTCCCTCGTAAAGGGAGGGGAACACGAACACATCCATCGCCTGCATCAGATCCGGCACGTCCGTCCGTAATCCGGTCAGGATGATCTTATCCTGAAGGCCGAGCGATCGTATCTTTTCTTCAATAACAGGGCGCTGGCTGCCATCCCCCACGACCATGAGCTTCGCGGGTACTTTTTTCTGAATCTCATAAAAAACGTCGAAAAGGAACGGGTGATTCTTTGGGATCGTGAAGCTGCCCACATGCCCTACCAGAAGTTCATTCTCCCGTATCTGCCACTTTTCCCGCTGACTTTTTCTGCGTTCGGGGCAGAAGGAATAGTCCCCCGCCCGGATGGCATTGTTCAGGATCTCAAACGGTGCCCCGCAGAACATCCAATTCCCCGCGCCCTCGCCGCAGGCCATCAGGTGCGTCGCGTACCTTGAAATGAAATGCCTGTACACCAGTTTGACCGGGTACCTGAGGTCTCTGATCTGGTTGGCGCCGTGGCTGTGGGCGATTCGAACCCTTACGCCGTGCTGTTTCGCGACGTGCAGAATGACCCCGCTCAGGCAGTCCTGATGCACATGGATCACCTGATACTCCGGATGCTCGTCAAAAAACCAGCCAAGCGCTTTATGGTAGGAAACGCTGAACGGGTTCAGCGTCGGCAAATGGTAGAGCTTTCCCCCCATTTGCCGGATCTCCTCGCCGTAGTCCCCTTCATAAGGGCGATGCGTCAGGAAATCAAACTGGACCCGCGACCTGTCCATGTTCCGATAGTAGTTCATCAGCATGGTTTCCAGTCCGCCCCGGTTCATGTGTGTAACGACCTGTAAAATACGAATCATATTCTTATCCTTTGAAAAGCTGGTCCAGAAATTCGGACACGCTGATAAAGCTGAAGTTTACGTCAAATTTGCCCTGCGCCACGGCGGTGCCGTAGTAAAAGAATCCCAGAAATCCCACTTCCGACAAAAACCGCAGCGTTCTCTCGGACTGCCGGTCAAATTTCTGCAGGATCATGGGCAGCGCCAGACACTGGAACATCAGGAAATAGTTTGCCAGTCTTGCAAAATAATTTGCCGTCCCGAAAAGCCCGATAAACATGATGACGGAATTGATCATGGACAGATTGACGATCATGTTCTGCTCCCGGCTTTCACTGCCGCGCAGCTGCTCTTTGCAGATATAGGACAAAACCAACGGGACCCACACCACGATGACACGGAAGGTATTGACGCCGCCGCCTGTGAACGCATCCTCGTCATAGTCATAGCCCAGTGCGTCCGTCATGTCCCCGATCACATCCATAAGCCGGGGCAGGAAAAGCGCCGCGGCCACCGTCCCTGCCAGCAGATACCACGTTTTTCTGCTCCACGGGCAGAAGGACAGGAAGGGAACCACAAGGTAAACGAACGCATAGGGATGGAACAGCTCGGCAACGGCGACCCAGAGGAAATACTTCAGCCACTTTCTGTCAAATGCGCGATCCGTGGCGATCAGCAGAAATGCCACCGCCAGCGTCTGCTTGATTGCGGCCATGGTGAAGGTGTATACGCCCATGGTAATAAAGTAAAACACGGACAGCCAGATATCCGTTGTGTGCTTCCGCAGGAACCAGAGATAGGTCAGGATCGTAAACATTGCGCAGGCCATAAAATAGTCCTGCGTTGTCGCGCCGATGTTTTTCAGACACGCGGCCAGAAAATACAGGCCGGGGGATGACGCAATCTTCATCGATGTCAGCATCTGTATCGGGTTCGTCCCGGGCGTCTGGTTCTCATACATGATTCGATAAGCGAGCGTATCATTTCCGCGGGTCCTGAGCCCCACAAAAAACGCCATGGCAAAGGCCATCAGGAAAAAGAAAAATCTGTCCTTCCGGACATACTCCGGCTGACCGAATTCATTCAGTCTCCGGGACGATCTACGTTCCGATAAAAATGACAGGAAAAACGCGATTGCCAGAGTCGGGATCAGTGTTTTCATAAGCCGTTCTTTACTCCATCAGGCGTGCAATGGTTTCATTCACTACCTGCTTTTTGTCAAATACCGCTTCCATGCGTTTCCTGCCCGCCAGACCCATGGCTCTTCTCTCCTCCATGGACAGGGCGCAGAACCGCTTCATTGCCGCGTAAAGGCTGCCCGAGTCCTTTCTTTCGCACAGGAAGCCTGTCACACCGTCCTCCACTGCTTCCATGCAGCCGTGAATGCGGCTGGTAATTACCGGGCGGCCGGAAGCAGCGCATTCCAGATTGGTATTCGCCATCCCCTCATGCCACGAGGGCAGAACAAAGCAGTGGGACGCGGCGATGAACGGGCGGACATCCTCCTGATAGCCCCAGTATTTTAACCACCCTTCGGATTCGTACTCCCGGATTTTCCCGGAGTAGTCCTCGTCAAACCCGCCAAGGATATCCAGCGAACAGTCCACACCCTCCACGGTCAGCCTCTTCATGGCATCGAACAGCTCGTCCACGCCCTTCTCCTTCATGATGCGGCCGATGAATAAAAACCTTGTCTTTTCGCCGGCAGGGTAATCCTCCGGATGAAAATGTTCGAGATCCACACCTGCTCCGTTCAAAACACACGCTTTTCCCGCTTTCACAATTCTGCTGTTGATGAAAACTTGCATATCCTCGCAGTTTTCAAAAAAAACGACTTTTGCTTTTTTCAGGCTGACCTTATACATAGCGGTCACAAGTTTTTTCAGCAGTCCCTCATTTTGAAAGGCTGACCCCAGCCCTGTCACGTTCGCAGCATAGGGAATTTTCAACAGCCGACATACAAATGCAGCATATATATTCGGTTTTATCGTATAGCCGATTGCCAAATCAGGCCGCAATGTTCCCAGTAGTCTTCGGTACAAATGCAGCAATTTTAAGTCTTCGGCAGGATCAATACCACGTCGATTCATCGGCGTTTCCACTACATGAATCCCTAACGCCATCAAATCGCTGACTTTCATATCAAACGGCGTCAGTGCCGTAACAACGCAGTTTCTTTTCACCAATTCGACTATCAACTCATGTCGGAAATCGTATAAACCGCTGGAGTTATTTCCAATCAGCGCGACCCGTTTTTCCATATTACTCCATCGGCTCCCCGGGCTTTTTTATCACCACACTGTCATACATCATCATAACAACGCCACCTTCGTAATTGCCAAACTGAGGTTGATTTACTTCTCCCCTCAGGTTCTTCCCAATCAGTTTCACAAAATCGACCCCCGCACCATAAGCGTGCAGATACGCGCCGCCAAACCGGGGATTGATTTCCGAAAGATAGTACCGCCCATCCCGATACCACAAGTCCATATCAATCGGCCCATTAAACTGAAACACCTTCAATGCATTGCAGACAAATTCGACCAGTTTGTCATCCTTGAAGGACACTGTCTTGCTGGCGCCACCGATTTTGGTCTCCAGTTTCCGCTTGCTGAAAAGTGCGACTGGTTTATGGCTTATTGTATCAATATAAGCATCCGCATCCATGTCAACCGCATCACCCATAAACTCCTGAATAATCAGGCTTGAATCCTGCTCCATTGCTTCCCCCAAAGCTCCCATGTCCTCTATCTTTCTGGCACCGACAGAGCCGCTGCCCTCTCTGGGCTTCACAAAAACAGGGAAGGCAATTTGGCCTTTTTTCAATGCGTCGCAAAATGAATCCATATCTCCGAAAGTCAGAACCGTTCTGACTCCGTTTGCAGTCAGATACTGATACATCTCGAATTTGTCAAAGCAAATCTTCGCAGTCTCGTAATAGGGTGCCAACACCTCAACCCCAAGCTTCTGAAATGCTTCTCTGTGCTCTGCAAGCAGCATAATTTCCGGGTCGATACAAGTGGTCACCGCGTTGATTTCTTCCTCCCTGCAAATGTCCAATATCGTGGAAATATAATCAGGATTGTCGATTCGCGGCACCAGATAGTACTTATCCGCAAAGTAAACGGCGGGTGCATACTCGCTCAAATCCGTTGCAACTATTTTTCCCTCAGCGCCCATTGTTTTCCGAAAATCCTTCAGCAGCTCACAACGTCTGCCGACACTGCAAAATAGAATATTCATTTTCTCCTCCCACACAGTTACCAATATTTTCTGAAACCTCAACCGCCGCTTCCCCGTGCCCGCTGGCGCCGAGGATCACAAGCCGCTTCACTTTGCCACCATCCCGTTTCCCATGAATTCCTCCATCGTGACAGACGTTTCCGAGGATATGCCGTCACGCCTTACAAATGCCACCATCACGCTGTCCCAGATGATTTTCAAGTCTCCGAGGAAGGTAATGTGGTCTACGTACTTTACGTCCATTTCAAATTTGTCCTGCCAGCTGACCGTGTTTCTGCCGTGAACCTGCGCGTAGCCGGACAGCCCCGGGCGGACTTCGTGCCGCCGGTGCTGACGCTCGCTGTACCGGGGCAGATATTTGACCAGCAGCGGCCGGGGGCCGATGACCGACATGTCCCCCTTCAGAATATTGAACGCTTCGGGAAGCTCGTCCAGACTGGTCGCGCGAAGGACTTTTCCGAATTTCGTGAGCCGCACCTCGTCCGGCAGAAGCTCGCCGTTTTCGTCCCGCTCGTCGGTCATGGAGCGGAATTTGTAGAGGTCGAAAATCTTCTCGTCCCTGCCGGGGCGGGGCTGTTTGAAAATGACCGGGCTGCCCAGCTTGATGCGCACCAGAACCGCCACCAGTATGTACAGCCAGCCGAACACGATCAGCGCGGCCAGTGCGCAGAGGATATCCAGCGGCCGCTTGAAATACGTTTCGTAGGGGCCGTAAGGTTTATGCTCCATCGTTACTTCTCCGTTCCTGTTGGATACACCGTCACAGTGGTCTGCCGCTTCTGCACGATCACGCTGCCCGCCGGATATGCACCCTTCAGCACGCTTCCCGCGCCGACGATGCAGTTTTTGCCGATGGTCGTTCCCCGGAGGATGACCACATTGCAGCCGATCCAGCTGTTGTCACCGATCGTCACCGGCGCGGTGACGAATTTTCCCGCCCCGATGCCGCCGGGGACGCGGTAATCATGGTCGTGGTCGTAAATTTTCGTATCCGGGCCGATCTGCACGCCCTCGCCGATCACGATGCTTTCCATGCAGTTGACGCTGACGCCATTACCAAGCGCCGTATTGCTGCCGATCTCCAGCGTACCGCCGTCCATGGCCAGCAGCTTCGATCTTCTGTGGGCACGGACGTGCCTGCCCAGACGGATGGTGCCGCCCTCCGCGATGACGACCTCCGTGTTAGGGGAAAACCGTTGAATGCCGGAATAGAAAAAATGATGGAAATGAAACAGCTTCATGATCCCGAATTTCACCGCGCTGAACAGCACGCTGACCAGATTAAAGATGAATCTCCGCAATGAAACGCCGCCTTTCCAAACTATTCAAAGCACCGCCGGATGACCTTGATGATCTGCTCCTGCTGCTCCTTCGTCATCTTGTTGTCGCTGGGCAGGCACAGACCTCTTTCAAAGATGTCCGCACCCACGTCCTCCACGCCGCCGGCAATGTAGGCGTTGGTCTTTGCCCTGCCCTCGCCGGAGGCGGTGATGAAGCCGTTCATCCGGTACATGGGCTGCATGTGCATGGGCTTCCAGATGGGACGGCCTTCCGCGTTGATTCCCGCGATGGCTTCCAGGATCTCCGTAGGGCAGCTCTTTCCCTGCTCCGGGAGATACAGCGCGTCGTTGTCGCTGCGCACCTGACGGCACATGGCGCTCCTGTCAATTACCAGCGCAGACAGCCAGTAGTTGGGGCAGGACGTTTCCGGGTCGAAGGGGTTCATCTCAACAGGGAGACCCAGCAGACAGTCCCGGTAGCGCTCCCAGATGGCTTTCTTCTGGGCGATGTGTTCTTCCAGATACGGATACTGACCCCGGACGACGCCCGCGATCACGTTGCTCATGCGGTAGTTGTAGCCGGCTTCCTCGTGCTGATACCATGGCGCGTTTTCCCGTGCCTGTGTTGACCACTTCCGCGCCTTGTTCGCCACTTCCAAGTCATTGGTCAGCAGGCAGCCGCCGCTGGAGCCGGTGATGATTTTGTTGCCGTTGTAGGAGATCGCCGCGTAGTCGCCGAAGCTGCCCGTCTGCCTCCCTTTATATGTAGCGCCCATGGACTCGGCGGCATCCTCGATGAGCAGCGCACCGTGGGCGTCGCACACAGCACGGATCTCGTCCGCCTTGCCGGGAAACCCGTACAGGTGCGCCGCCACCACCAGCTGCACCTCGGGGTAAATCTCAAAGGCTCTTTCCAAAGCCCGGGGGTCCATGTTCCATGTGTCCCGCTCGGTGTCGATGAACACGGGGATGCCGCCCTCATAGACCACCGGGTTCAGCGTGGCGGCGAAGGTCATGTCGGAGCAGAACACCCGCCTGCCCTCCACTGCGCCGTGGCCGATGGCAGGTCTTCCGTAGAGCCGTTCCCCCGCGGCTCTGACGCACAGGTGCAGCGCCGCCGTGCAGGAGGACAGCGCCACCGCGTACTTCATTTCCGCCTTCTGCGCCGCGATATGCTCCACCTCGTTGATGTTCGCGCCCACCGTGGACATCCAGTTGGAATCATAGGCTTCCGTGATATATTTCAGCTCGTCACCATGCATCGTCGGCGAAGCAAGCCATACCTTCTTATCAAGGGGCTTTATGTCTTTTCTCCTGACATACATATCTCTATTCCTCTTTTCTGTGCCTCTGACAGACGTGTCAGAAAAAGCTGATGGCCTCTCCCGTTTCCTTTTCCTGATCCTTGACCCAGTCCGCGTTCAGATCGTTCTGCACCACGGAATGGTCGGTCAGCTCGATCACCAGCGTATCCGCTCTGGCGGAAATGGATTTCACCACATATTTTCCGGCGGCATTTACCAGCGCCTGCTCGCAGTCCGCGTACTGCTGATGCTCTCCATTGACCACCAGCTCCACCTTGCCGTCGGCGCATTCCGCCAGATTTTTCAGCGTCACGCTGCCGCCGAAGCCCTGAAAGAAGCCGGAATAATCCTGCACCTCGACGGATGCTTCCTTGCAGATGTCCTTGATGCGGTTTCTGACCTCCTGCGGCATGACCGCGGAGGCGATAATGACGAAATTGACCCGGTACTTTTCAATGGCGCCCTTCAGGTTCTCCACGCCGTTGACCACGGGGACGCCGTCCAGCAGAGAGCCGAAGCCGATCTCCTTGTAGTTGAGGGCGCACACCGGACGGACGGTCTTCTCCCGCTCCAGCTCCTGAAGCACGATCTTGCCGGTCCCGCCTGCGCCGATGACCATTGCGTTTATCGTTGCACCTTTCCCGTTATTTGCCACCCTGACCTTTTCCATAAGGAGCAGCCGGTAGGAAAACCGGCTCGCGGTGATGAGACACGTCTGGGTAAACGCGCTGAGGCAGTAGAAGGAAATGGGCATTCTTATAAGGGGCGTTCCCCGGAGCAGGATGAGAGTTCCGATGATGTGGACGATAAAGCAGACCACGTTTGCCCCGACGATGCGGTTCAGGTCGTTGAAGCCCGCGTACTTCCAGATGCCGCTGTACAGGCTGAAGCAGCAGAAGATCACGAGACAGAGAATGGTGTAATAGGGCGCGTAGCTGGTATAGGCTTCGATATACTGCGCCGCAGCGCTGTGGAACTGCTTCGCCACATAAAATCTGGTCAGCAGCGCAAGATAACACGCGGCATTCACCGCAATGATGTCATACACGACCAGGAAGAACCGTATGGCGAACCACCTGACGTATATCCACTTACTTTTCCTGTTTTCCTCCGGCATAAATTTCACTCTCCCAATTTCTTTGTACGTAATTTCGGTCTGCTCACAGGGGTTGCAGATTTCCGGTCTCGCCGCAGTTTTTCAGCTCCATATGGTCAAGGGCATATTGCAGAGCCATGCCAATCAGCTCGTTCCGGGAACGGTTCGTCTTGGCCGCCAGGCGGTTGTATTCCTCCTGCAAGGCTCTGTCTATGCGTATCGTCATTGTGACGGTTTTGTCTTCCTTCGGCGTCACGATGAATTTCTCCATAAACGCAGTCCTCCATTCATTTTGTTACATTATAGTGTTCACAAATTGCATAAAGCTATAACACAATATCAAGTTGAATTTATAATGTATTTTTGTGTTACTTCATTTTCCGAAAATACGCCAATCCGCGGCAATTTCCCCCAAAATACGGCAAAAAAGAAAGCCTTGACCACGAAAAAACAGTCAAGGCTTTTTTGATGCGGTTTTCATTTTATTCCCTGCCGGAGCCGATGATCCCGTATTCCTTCAGCAGCGCCACCCGCCCGTTTCCGATCTTTATGGACTGGGCGGCATTATTGTCTGCGGAACCTCCGGCGGTCTCCTTCCCGTATTTCAGAATACGGTTCACCCACGCAAGGGGCAAAAGATACGGCTTTTCTTTCAGGTAAGGGTAGCGCCCCGTCAGCTGCCGCGCCGGGGGAAAGACGGTTCGCAGCAGGCCGTTTCCCGCTTTTCGACCCCGCTTTTCCGCGGAGACGGCGTTCAGGGTGATATTGCTGCTGTGCTTGCGGCTCATGGAGCTTGCGCCGAATACGCCGGAATCCAGCAGGTCTTCCAGCATGGCCGTTTCGTCCACCGCCATTTCCCGCCACGCTTTGGGAAAGCACGCCTTTTCCGGATCGAAGGTCAGATACTTCTCCCCAATGCGGAACAGCGCCGCGGCGAAGCGATCGGCGTGAATTTCCGCGCACCGGTCAAGCACCGGCTGCCAGTCGATCTCCGCCCCGTGGGCGTTGGCGTACAGGCAGATATCGCACACCTGCCGGATGCCCACGCCGCTGTGGAGAAAGTGCTTGAAGGCATGGCAGATCAGGTAAAACAGATGGTCGTTGCAGCCCATGGCCGGTACCGCCACGCCATGCACCGTCTGTGTGACTGCCCGCCCATGAACGTCCGCGAAGAAGCGGTTCAGCTCTCCGGAAACGTCCGATTCCGGCGGGAACAGGTATTTGTGCAGCTCAATGTGGAGCGGGCTGCCCTTCTTCCCGTATGGCACCTCGTAAGCGGTCAAGTCCTGCTCTGCGTCCAGAAGCTCCATGCCGCAATCGAACATGGCCTTGTGGCACGCCTCGAACTGCTCCGGGGGGATGAGCACGTCCTCGTCCGCGGACATGCGGTAATCGGGGTGGGGGTACAGCTCCCGGCAGATGATTCCCTTTACGACAACGGGCGTTACCCCGGCGGCCTGCAGTTCGGGGAGCAGCCTCAGGAACGCGTCGGTTTTCATGGTTTGCACCATGACCGCCTGCATGGTCTGACGCTTATAAGGCAAAAAGATCTGACTGTCCGCTTTCCGGGCGGCCGGGCAGCGGACGACCGCCGCGTAGATCATCGGCAGCACGCTGTGGGACGCTGCCATGGCAAACAGCGCGTCCCATGTCTCCCGCTCAATATCCGTCTCCCAATCCACGGTTCTATTTTCCAGCGAGGCGCGGAGCGCCTGCAAAAATAACATACTTACCGGTTCCATATCCGTCACCCGCTTCCAAACTCTTATATTAGATTCTACCGTATCGGGCGGAGAAAATCAAGACAGTTCGGGACGTTGGCGGCAGCCCGCTGAAAAATGTTAAATATTTCTCACTTTCCTATTGACAAGTTGCAGCCTGCGTGATATATTTATCACATGAGATGTGCGAAATATATCGCTTTTCAAAATAAAGGAGGATCATTATGAAAAAAGTATCATTGCGGGAGCTGGTGGCGGATAAAATCATATTCGCCGTTCTGATTGCGGTCTATTACTGGACGTGGGCGCGAAACGACTGGAAGGGCTATTACACGACCATTCAGATTGTCGTCGCCACATTCACCTTCTACTATTTTATCTCCCGGGGTATCCGGCTCAAAAAGTATAAGCAGGAGACTCCCGACGAAATGGCCGAGGCCAACCTGAGACGGTGCGACGCCATCTGCCTGAAAATCAGCGTGGCCGTACTGATCGCCGTCAGCTTCCTCTGCGCCGCCGGACGGTTCGCCCTTACGACGGAAGTGATCGGCTACTGTCTGGTGGGGATGCTGGTTCTGCTTGCCATTGTGCGCACCATCATTTTCTACGTCATGGACAAGAGGGGGCTTTGAGTATGGCCCTGACGACCAGAATCAAAGAATACCGGGAGATGCAGGATCTCAAACAGTCAGACCTGGCCGAGCTGGTCGGCGTCCGGCGGGAGACCATTGTCAACCTGGAAAGAGGGAAATATAACCCATCGCTGAAATTGGCGATGGACATTGCGAAGGTTTTTCACGTGACGGTGGAAGACCTGTTCTCCTATGATGACTAAATCCGCGGGGTTTTGAGACATTATGCCTCAAAACCCCCACTTTTTCCGTCCCAAAGCTGGCGCGGCGCAGATTGACAACCCCAGAGGGATGTGATATCCTTATAAAGGATTTTTATGGCTTATATTCAATTTATATTTCGTATGAATTGTGAGACGTGGACATGGCTTTTTTTCGCAGGGTAAAAAAACGGCTTCAAGGAGACGACCCGCAGCAGCTGAAACGGGAACTACAGTGGCTGCAGACACAGGTCGGGCGCTATAAGGGAAAGATCCTCGCCGTAGGGCTGCTGAGCCTGACCGGCACGATTATGGGTCTTATTTCCAGCGTGGCCTCCAAATATCTCATCGACGCGGTCACGGGCTACGGCGCGGATATGTTGTGGCGCGCCGTGGCCATCATGGCCGTCATGCTGCTGGGAAGCCTTGTTCTGCAAGGCGTTTCCTCCCGGGTGGGCGCCAGCGTCCACGTGGACGTGAAAAACGAGATGCAGCACGTGACCTACCGGCACGTCCTGCGCGCCGGGTGGGAGGCGCTGGAGCCTTACCGCAGCGGCGATCTTCTGAACCGCCTGAACTCCGACGTAAACGTAGTGTCCGACGGCATCATCGGTTTTTTCCCCAGTCTCGCCACGTCTTCCGTAAAATTCGCAGGCGCTTTCGCCATCATGCTGTACTATGACCCCACGATGGCGCTTATCGCCCTTCTGGGCGTTCCCGTCACACTGGGGCTGTCCCGGATGATGCTGCGGAAGCTCCGCGCCCACAACCTGAAGATCAAGGAGCTGACCGGGGAGGTCATGGCCTTTCAGGAGGATTCCTTCCGGAATCTTACCAGCATCAAGGCGTTCTCCATCACTGATTATTTTGAAAGGGAAATGTATCGGCTCCAGCAGGATTACTCAGGTGCGTTTCTTTCCTACAACGGCTTCCAGATCAGAATGACCACCTTTCTGTCCCTTCTGAGTATGGCGGTCACGGGCGTCTGCTTCGGCTGGGGCGTGTATCAGCTGTGGAACGGCAGCATTACATACGGCTCGCTGACCCTGTTCTTGCAGCTGGCTACCACGCTGCGGGGGGCGTTTTCCTCGCTGCTGTCCCTCGCCCAACAGGCCATTTCCATCACCACCTCCGCCGGGCGCATCATCGCGGTGGAGTCCCTGCCGGAAGAAAATCAGGAGGTTCCCGAGGGGCTTTCTCAGGAAACGTCGCTGGACATTCAGATCGAACAGGCTTCCTTCCACTATCAGAATGGTGAAAGCGTTCTCGATACCTTCGACTTTACCGCCCGCCACGGCGACCTGATCGCCGTCATCGGCCCCTCCGGCGAAGGGAAGACCACCCTGCTCCGGCTGCTGCTGGGACTGGTGGAACCCTGCACCGGGCAAGCCGTGCTGGTGGGCGGCAGCGGAAACCGCTACCCCATCGCCGCCGGGACCAGAGGCGTATTCGCCTACGTTCCTCAGGGCAACAGCGTGTTCCCCGGCACCATTGCGGAAAATCTCCGGCTGGTCAGTCCCGATGCCAGTGACGGCGAGCTGGAACAGGCGCTGAAGATCGCCTGCGCATGGGACTTTGTCAGCCAGTTCCCCGACGGGGTTAACCACCGTCTGGGCACGGGAGGACGGGGCATTTCCGAAGGTCAGGCCCAGCGCCTGGCCATCGCCCGGGCGCTGCTGCGCAAAGCGCCGATTTTACTGCTTGACGAGGCCACCTCCGGTCTGGACATGGCCACGGAGCGGCGGCTTCTGGACAATCTGCGCCAAAGCGGTCTTCTGCGCACCTGCATTCTGGTGACCCACCGCCCCGAAAGCGCCAAGTTCTGCGGCCGCACCTATGAGATCCAGCGCAGGCAGGTGACGGAGGTAACGAATGGAACATAGAGTAAGAGTTCTGCCCCCGGAAGTTCTGATGGAGCAGCTGCTGGGGCTTCTCGACAGCGCCGAGTATGTTCCGCTGAACATCAGCGGCTCCAGCATGACCCCGTTTCTGGTGCACAGTCGGGACACGGTCTATCTTTCCAAGGTCACGCGCCCATTAAAAAAGGGCGACATGATTTTATACCGCCGGGACAACGGCGCGTACATTTTGCACCGCATTTACCGGGTAACACCGGATGGTTACTGGCTGGTGGGCGACGCCCAGATCCTGATTGAAAAGGGCGTCCGCCCCGATCAGGTTCTGGCGCTGGTGACCGCTGTGCGGCGCAAGGGAAAGCTTTTGCAGCCGGGCAGCTTCTGGTGGAATTTCTTTGAGAAGGTCTGGATTCGCGTGATCCCCCTGCGCCCCGGGATCGTGGCGGCCTATTCGGCACTGACCGGCGCGTTTCGCAAAGCGGAGACTGCCCATGATTGACCTGCATTGCCATATTCTGCCGGAACTGGACGACGGCTCCCAAAGTCTGGAGGAATCCCTCGCCATGGCGCGTATGGCCGTAAACAGCGGCGTGCGTGCCATGGCCGCCACGCCCCACTGCATGGGCGAGCGGGCGGAGGAGGTCTACGGGACATGGTCGCTTCTGCGTCAGGCGCTGGAGGAGACCGGCGTACCCCTGAAGCTGTACCCCGGCATGGAAATTTTCGGCACCCCGGACACCGCCCGGCTGCTGCGGGAGGGAAAGCTGTTCACCCTGAACGGCTCCCGGTATCCGCTGATCGAATTTGCCTTCCAGTCCAGCGGCGAAGAGGAAACTCTGATTCTGCGAAGCGTCTGCCGGGCGGGGTTTAGGCCCCTTGTTGCGCACCCCGAGCGTTATACTTATCTTCAGCACGACCCGGAGATCGTCAACCGGTGGTGTCGCTTGGGCTGTCTGTTTCAGGTAAACCGGGGCAGCCTTCTGGGGCGCTTCGGCGGACACGCGCAGGCGCTGGCCTATGCGCTGGTGGAGCGGGGCTTCGCCGCCGCCGTGGCCAGCGACGCCCACTCTCCCCGGGTGCGGACGCCTTGGATGGAGGATGTACGCGATCTCCTCGCGCAGGAATTCTCCCCCCGGTGCGCCCGGGCGCTGCTGCTGGACAACCCCAGAAAAATCCTGAAAGACGAACCCATCACTCTGGCCGAACCGGAGTGGTTTTGATGAAAAAGGCGGGAAACTATGAAAAAACGGAATTGGCTTTTACTGCTGCTGATTGTCCTGTGCCTGGCGGCATTCTTCGGCTACCGGAAGCTTGACCAGCTGCGCACGGACACACGCGCCCCCCAGATCCATATAGACGAACAGCCGCTGGAGGTCTCCGTGCGGGACGACAAAAGCACGCTGCTGGCAGGCGTCACCGCCTCGGACAATGTGGACGGGGACGTGACGGCTTCCCTCGTGGTGGAGCGCGTCAACCTGACGGACAGCGACGGCTCCATTTCGGTCAGCTACGCGGCCTTCGACAGCGCCGGGAACGTGGCAAAGGCCAAACGGGAGGGCAGGTATACCGATTACGAATGCCCCCGGTTCACGCTGAACGCCCCGCTGGTCTATACCGTTGACCACAGCTTTGACGTTCTGAGCAATGTCGGCGCGGTGGACGCCATCGACGGGGACATCCAGCACCGGGTCAGAGCCACAACGAAGGGCACCAGCTCCATCATGGCGCTGGGAAGCCACATGGTTCAGTTTCAGGTGACCAACTCTCTGGGCGATACGGTGTCGGAGACCTTCCCCGTGGAGGTGATCTCCTCCGGTATCTACAACGCCGCGCTGGAGCTGACCGATTATCTCGTTTACCTGCCGAAGGACGCCCAATTCTACCCGGCGCAGTATCTGAAATCCTTCACATGGCTGGGGGAACAGGACAGTCTGGCGGGCGGGCTTCCCACGGACTACTCCATGCGGACGCGGGGCACGGTGCAGACCGGATACCCCGGGGTCTACACCGTGGAATACCGGGTAACATTCACAGACCGGGACGAGAAAAATCCCGATTTTGACCGGAAATACACGGGGTATTCCAAATTGATCGTTGTGGTGGAAGGGTAAGCCAATGGAAAATGTAAGCAAATCAAATATGCAAAGCGCCCGGCTTCTGCCCTTCGACCCCATCGTCCTTGTGCAGGACGTTCTCAAGCGGTGGCTGGTTGTTGTGCTGGCGGCGCTTGCCGTGGGTATCGGCACCTACATCCATACGGACGCGACATACGCGCCGGTCTACCGGACGACGACCACCTTCGTGGTGACCACCCGGGGCAGCTCCACGTCGGTGTATTCCAACCTGTCCTCCACCAGCAATCTTGCGGGACTGTTTACCGAACTGCTGAACAGCTCCATCATGCGCAAGACCATCATGCAGGAGACGGACATTTCCTCCTTTGATGGAACCATCGACACCGCGGTCGTCCCCAACACCAATCTCATCACCATGACCGTAACGGATTCCGATCCCCGGATGGCCTTTCTGGCCGCGCAGGCCATCATCGAGCACCACGAGTCCCTGACCTATCAGGTGATAGACGACATCGGGCTGGAGGTGCTGCAATACCCGGCAGTGCCCACATCTCCCACGAACCAGAACTTTGCCTTCCACCAGATGAAAAAAGCCGCTGTCATCGCGGCGCTGGCCGCCACGGGCCTGCTTGCCATTTTGTCCTATCTGCGGGACGCGGTGCGGAGCGGTACGGAAGCCCGGGAGAAGCTGGACTGCAGCTATCTGGGCGAGATCTCCCACGAGCGGAAGTACAAAACCGTTTTTGCCCTGCTGCGGCGGAAGAAAACCAGCATTCTGATCACGAACCCCGTGACCAGCTTCCGGTTTGTGGAGAGCATCCGCAAGCTGCGCCGCCGGGTCGAGCAGCACATGGACGGCGGCAAGGTGCTGATGGTGACGAGCCTGCTGGAAAACGAGGGCAAGTCCACTGTGGCCGTCAATCTGGCGCTGGCCATGGAACAGAAGGGCAAGCGTGTGCTGCTGATCGACTGCGACCTGCGGAAGCCCGCCTGCGGCATGGTGCTGGGGCAGAGCAAATTCACCTACGGTCTTAACGACATTCTGGGGGGCAAGGAGAATCTGTCCGAGTGCTTCCTGCGCTATCAGAACAGCGATATGTACATGCTGCTTGCCAAACGCGGCGAGCAGAACACCGGCGACCTGCTGATTTCCCCACGGATGAACGCGCTGCTGGACTGGGCGCGGGAGTGCTTCGACTTCATCGTGCTTGACCTGCCCCCCATGAGCGCGGCTTCGGACGCGGAGGGCATGGCCGATCTGGCGGATGCCAGTCTTTTGGTGGTTCGGCAGAACGCGGCGGCAGCGCCCGCCCTGAATAACGCCGTCGCTTCTCTGGACGGCCACAAAGCGAAGGTGCTGGGCTGCGTTCTCAACAACGTCTACGCAACGCAGCTGTCCACCGGCCAGAGCTACGGCGGCTACAGCAAGTACAGTCATTACGGCCACTACGGCAACTACGGTTCCGGTGGCTCCGGGAAATAGGAAGGCTGCTATGGAAATCGAAAAAACGGAACAACAGGGGCGGGACACCTTCGTACTGCTGGACGACTTTCTCCATCAGGCGAAGCGGATGTGGCTGCTGGGTCTGGCGCTGATCCTGATCTGCGCCGCCGGACTGACATTTGTGCAGCGCAGAGCCTACCGGCCTGTCTACGAGGCCAGCGCCTCCTTCACGGTTCGGGTGGCCAACCCCCTTTACGCCAGCGTCAGCAGCTACAACGAAAAAACGGCGCAGGTCATGGCGGATACCTTCCCCTCCATCCTCACCAGCGGGCTGCTGCAGCGGCGGGTCATGGACGAGCTGGGCATCGACGAGGTGCCGGACATGTCCGTCTCGGCCACGGCGCATTCCAGCATCCTGACGCTGAAGGTCAGGGACACCGACCCCCAGCGTGCCTATGACGTCATGAGCGCCGTGATCGCCTGCTACCCGGAGGTAGCGGAGTTCGTAGTCGGCTCTACGGTGCTGGTGCTGCTGGATGAAAGCGGTATGCCCACCGCGCCTGTCGCCGAGTTCAATTACCGGTACTATATCACCTGCGGCGCAGTCGTGGGTGCGGCAGTCTGGTGCGTGATTCTGGCGTTTCTGGTTCTGATGAAGAACACCGTCCACAACGAGGACGAGTTGCGCGAGACCCTGAACGCCCCCTGTCTCGGGCAGATCCCCGCGGTGAAGATATCCCGGAAGCGGCCTTATCCTCTGCTGCACCGGTACAGAAGCGAGTCCGGCTTCTCCGAATCCGTCCGTCTGCTCCGTCTGCGGGTGGAGAAGGCCATGCAGGAGAACGGGCAGAAAATTCTGCTGGTCTCCAGCGCCATCCCCGGCGAGGGCAAGACCACCGTCTCCGTGAATCTGGCGGTATCCCTTGCCCAGAAGGGGCGGCGGGTGCTGCTGATCGACTGCGATTTCCGCAATCCCTCCGTGGCGAAGACCCTGTCCTCCAGGAGCCATCCTCTGGATGAAGGGCGGAACCTGACGAATTTCACCGGTTCCGGGGAAGCCGCCGGGGCGTTGGCACAGGCAACGGATGTGGAAGGTCTGTTCGTGATCGTGGGAAACGCCGATGGAAAAGCGGACTATTTCGACGCGCCGACGCAGGCGCGGCTGACGAAGCTCATCCGGTATGCCCGTGACAAATACGACTACGTGATCCTGGACACGCCCCCCTGCTCTCTGCTGACCGACGCTGCGGAAGCTGCGGAGGCCGCCGAAGCGGGACTGATGGTCATCCGTCAGGATTACGCCTCCCGCGACCAGATTCTGGACGGCGCCCAGCGTCTCAGCGACAGCCGCCTGCCCATCATCGGCTGCGCCCTGAACAACGTCCGCAAGAGTCTCTCCGGGAGCAGGGAATATGGGTATGGTTATGGATACGGCTATGGGTACGGCTACGGTTATGGCTACGGAAGCAAGTCCAGGCAGGAAAAGAAATAGGAAAAGCTGGGGCAAATTAGGGTCTATCTGAAAACCGTCAACATGCCCAAACAGCGGGTCTTTTCCGCCTGCTGTGCACCATTTTCCCTTGTAATACACAAAGTATTCCTGCGGAAAAATGGCTTCAGCAGGCGAAAAATCCCTCGCTGTTGGTCATATTCCCGGTTTTCAGATAGACCCTAACGAACCGCCCTGCCTTCGTAAAACAGTTAATGGAGCGTATCAGTACGGATACGCTCCATTTTTCATGCTAATATGCTATGTAACGAGGTGCAGCCCTTGGCTCTCCCTTTGGGAGAGCTGTCACCGCAGGTGACTGAGAGGGTCGTGCAGTCTTTTTTGAATGACGAGATCAATTTGTATGCACACACCACGAAAATCCATTTGGCATGGCCATTGTTTCACCTCTCCGTCTTCGCTGCGCTCAGCCACCTCTCCCAAAGGGCGAGGCAGGGGATGCTCGTATTAGGGTCTATCTGAAAACCGTCAACACGCCCAAACAGCGGGTCTTTTCCGTCTGCTGTGCACCATTTTCCCTTGCAATACACAAAGTATTCCTGCGGAAAAATGGCTTCATCAGACGAAAAATCCCTCGCTGTTGGTCATATTTCCGGTTTTCAGATAGACCCTAAATGATACAAGGACAGGCACAGCAGATTATCCTGCTGTGCCTGTTGACTGTCCAATGCGGCCCGCCTGTTCGGCGGGGCAGCTTTGTTTCCTATCATTCCGCCGGGACGCAGAACTTTTCCACCACGAAGTCGTGGAGCCAGCTTTCGTCCGGGTAGAACTCCGCGTAGCGCTCGCCCATTACCGTCTCGCCGGGGAGACGCACAATGGTGTCCGAGGTGAAGTACATCTTCCCCATGTTCCGCGCCAGATACGTGATCTCCGTCAGGTCCAGATCGGTGGTGATGTAGTCCTTCAGGCCGTTGTAGTATTCCAGCGCCACGGCGGGGTCGGCGACGATTTTCCCCTTGCACTGGTTGAACAGCGCCTTCATCACCGCCATGCTCCGCATTCCACGTTTGTACGCGCCCTCCAAGTCGGTCTCGCTGCGGTAGGTGATGAACTTGTCCATGTACCACCGGTTCAGCGTGACCGTGCTGCCCTTGGTAAACGTGGAATGGATCTCCGTGTAGTCGTCGTCAAAGGTGATGGTCAGGCCGCCGATCAGGTCGTTCAGCGTGTACAGCGCGTCATAGTCCAGCGCTACGTAGCGGCTCACCGGCGCGCCGTACAGGAGACGGGACACCGCGTCGGTGGTCAGGCGGCAGCTCAAGTCTTTTCCGTCGCCGTAGCTGTGGGCGGTGGAAATGTTGGTGTAAACAGTATCCAGATACTGACCGCTTGCGTCCATGGCGATCACGTCGGCCATGGTGTCCCGGGGAATGTACAGCATGGAAAAGTCAAAGGTTCTGGTGTCCAGTATGACCAGCCCAATCACGTCGGCGTTGCCGCCGTTGGACTCCGTGGCGTAGAACCAGTTCTTTTCATCGCCCATGTAGTCAATGCCCATGAACAGAATGGAGATCACGTCGTCCCGGTAATTATAGGCGTTGCCCTGTTCGTCGATCCAATCCGCGTCAACACGCGCCTGCGTTTCCGAAGCGTCGGCAGGGGTAGCCGCAGATTGTGGAATGGTGTCCGAAACGCTTCCCCGGGCGGCGAACATCGCCCCCCGCACACTGCCGGAGTACCACACGAAAATCCCCACACCAACAGCCGCAAGCACCAGAACCGCCGCCAGCGAGCTGAGCACAATGGCGGCCACTTTCATGGGATTCCCATTCTTTTTCGGCTTTTCGCTCTTTTGGGGTTCTTCTTTCAGAAATTTTCCTTTTTTCTTCATGTTCCGTTATTCTCCGTCCGCGTCCGGAGTGCCGGCAAACACGGCCTGCGCTTCATCCACCAGCACACCCTGTACCACGAACCGGTACGCCGGGTTTCCGATGCAGGTGGAAAGGGTGATGATCCTGTCTGAGGACGTAACCTCCAGCGCCGGATTGAACTGCGCCAGATCGGTCTGGGCGTAGACGCTCTCGATGTACTCGTCAATCAGCGCTTTGGTGGAAAAATCCGTGTTCGCGATGATGTCCAGATTGTCCCGGCGGTAGGCCGCAAAGACCTGATAGGTCAGCTGCCGCTCCGGGGTGTAGACGATGATCTGCCCGTGGGAATCGAAGAAATTCTTATCCCGGAACCGGTGCAGCTGGGCAAACATCCGCCCGTCCAGCATGTTATGGCCGTAGACCACGGTGTTGAAGTCCGTAAAGTCCCCGGCGTTCTCCCCCAGAACGAAAATGGAGCCGTAGCCGGTGGAGGTTCCCTCGTAGTTGTGGTTCAGATAGTAGTAATTGTAGGTCGTATCGTACAGGATGGGATAGTCGATCAGCGTGCCGTCCACCACGATCCAGCCGATGATGTCCTCGTTTTCCCCTTTGAGGTAGTCAAAGTTGATGGGAATTTCCACGGTGGGCAGGGGCGGCTCCGTCTCGACGGGCTGGGTCTCCTCCACAGCCTCTGCCGCCGGGGTGGTGGGTGCGGCAGGCGCGGCGGTTCTGGCCGCTGCCGCCAGCTGCTCATAGTTGTCGCTCTGCCGCTTGTAGGCAAGCAGCAGCCCGCCGATCGCGGCCAGCGCCGCCAGCACGATGGAGAAGCTGACGATGCTGATAATGAGGTATACCTTTTTCTTATTCTGCATGTCCGTTATAATACGAATGGAGCGATCAAGACCGCTCCATTCTGTTCCTTTTCAATTATTCGGATTATTCTTTGCTCTTCTTGTAGGCAATGGCGCCGACACCGCCCGCAGTGCAGGCCGCGGCGGACAGGACTGCCACCGCAACGGAACCGGTACGGGGCGCGTTGGGCTTGCCGCCGGGGTTGCCGCCCTGATTGCTCTTGACGGTCGTGGCGGAAGCCGTGACTGCCATGCTCAGACACAGGATGAGCGCGAAAACAAAGGATATAAACTTTCTCATTGTGATTTCTCCTTCAGCGTTAAAATGTAACGCACTGCATGATGTACAGTCCGCCTTTTACTTACTTTGCATTATATATCTTCTCATCCGTTTTGTCAACACGGAAATCGTGCCTGATTTCCGCGGAAATTTCAGTAAAAAACTGCCGAAAACCAGCAAAAACCGCTTTTCCCTCAAAAAAGGAATCCGTCCGCGGTTCCGCCCTTGTTTTTTGGGGAAAACTGTGATATGATATCAGAATATTAAGAAGGTGTGACCATGCTCGATTTTCAGCGCCCCCAGCTGTCCCAGAAGGACGACTATGAGCGCGTTTTGTTTTCCTGTCCGCCCAGAGGATGCGAATATTCCTTCGCCAACCTCTATCTCTGGGGGCGGCAGCAGCTGGTGTTTACCCACGGCTGCGTGGCGTTTTTTTCCCATTTCAATGGCCGGAGCGTCTACCCCTACCCCATCGGCGACGGGGATCGGCGCGCCGTGATCGAGGAAATTCTTCTCGACGCTAAACAGCGGGGCATTCCCTGCCGCATCGTCAGCATGACCGCGGCCGATCAGGCGGAACTGCAGGGGTGGTTTCCCGACAAATTTCTCTACCGCGCCGACCGGGACAGCTATGACTACGTTTATTCCGTGGACGATCTGGCCGACCTGAAAGGTCGGAAATTCCAAAAAAAACGGAACCACGTCAACCGCTTCCGGGCAGAGCATTCCCAGTTTGAACTGCAAAATCTGACCGGCGGCAACTTCTCCGCTGCCCAGCGCATGGTCGGCGAATGGTACCGCGCCCGGATGCAGGCCGACCCCACGGGGGACTATATGATGGAAAGCATCGCCATGTCCCGGGCGTTCCGGCATTATGAGGGCCTGCAAATGGAGAGCGCCGTGCTTGTGGAAAACGGGGAAATTCTCGCCGTGACCATGGGCAGCCGCCTGTGGTCGGACACCTTCGACATCCATTTTGAAAAGGCGCGGGAGGACGTGGACGGCGCTTACGCCGCCGTAAACTGCGAATTCGCCCGGTATCTGCGGCTGAAATATCCCAATCTACGCTATCTGAACCGGGAGGACGATGTGGGTCTGGCGGGGCTTCGCAAGGCCAAGCTGTCCTACAACCCCCACCACATGGTAGAGAAATCATGGGCGTATCTGGCGGAGGATTTCCATGGAGATTGACTACCCCACCGGCGTACAGGAGCCTCAGCTGCGGGCGCTCTGGCGGCTGGCCTTTGGGGATTCGGATGAGTTTATTACGGGCTTTTTTGCCAGCGGCTACTGCCCCCGGCGCTGCCGGTGCGCGGCGGAAAACGGGAACGTCGCCGCCGCCCTTTACTGGTTTGACGCGGAGTTCCGGGGGCAGAAATTCGCCTATCTCTACGCCGTGGCGACCCACCCGGATTTCCGGAACCGGGGGCTTTGCCGCACTTTGATGGCGGATGCCGCTGCCTGTCTGACCGGACGGGGCTATGACGGGGCGCTGCTGATGCCCCATGACGTTGGTCTGCGGAAAATGTACGGCCGCATGGGCTATCGGGACTGCTGCACCGTGTCGGAATTTTCCTGCGACGCCGGGGAAGCGGTGGCTCTGCGCCCGATTTCCGCGGTGGAATTCGCCCGCCTTCGCCGGGAGTACCTGCCCCCGGACGGCGTGATTCAGGAGGGGGCAAACCTTTCCTATCTCAAATGCTACGCCGCACTTTACGCCGGGGGGGATTTTCTGCTGGCCGCCGAGCACGACGGTGACAGCCTGACCGGCATGGAGCTGCTGGGCAATGCCGCAGCCGCCCCGGGCATTCTGGGGGCGCTGGGATTTTCCCACGGCCACTTCCGCACCCCGGGAACGGCGCTTCCCGGCGCCATGTTCCGTCCCCTGCGGGCGGGTGCGGACGCACCCGGATATTTTGGGCTGATTTTTGACTGATACTATTTCCTGATTAAAATCTTTGATTTTAATCAGGAAGGCATCGCCTAATGGCGCTGCCGGTTTTGTGATTTATAAGGAAAGAAATCACAAAACAAGTCTCATATGAACTTCAATTAAAATCTTTTTTAAAGATTTTAATTGAAGTTCAGTATGAGTTTCCGTAACCCCGTGGCACCCACAGGCCGTGCGCGGTCTGTGCCTTTCATAAGACAAGAACACTGGAGGAATCATCGTGCACAGAGAACACCTTGGGAGCCGTTTGGGCTTCATTCTCCTCAGCGCCGGTTGCGCCATCGGCATCGGCAATGTATGGAAATTCCCGTGGATGACCGGGCAGTATGGCGGCGGCGCGTTCGTCGTGATCTACCTGCTCTTCCTGCTGATCCTGGGTGTCCCCGTTTTGACCATGGAATTCGCCATGGGACGCGCCGCCCAGAAAAGCCCCCTGAAAATGTATCAGGCGCTGAAGCCCGGCGGACACTGGGGCTGGCACGGCTACGTCTGTTTGCTCGGCAACGTGGTTCTGATGATGTTCTACACCACCGTCGCCGGTTGGATGCTGCAATATTTTGTGGACACCGCCGCCGGACGCTTCGTGGGACTTGACGTTTCCGGAGTGGAGACCGCCTTCGGCAACATGCTTGCGAACCCTGTCCAGCAGACGGTTTACATGGGCGTGATCGTCATATCCGGCTTTTTCATCATCTCCATCGGCATTCAGAAGGGCTTGGAGCGGGTGACCAAATGGATGATGATGGCGTTGATCGTGCTGATGCTGGCGCTGGCTGTACACAGTCTGTTCCTCCCCGGCGGCTCCGAGGGGCTGAAATTCTACCTGCTGCCCGATATTCAGCGCCTGAAAGACGCCGGCGTTGGCAATGTCATCGTGGGCGCCATGAACCAGTCCTTCTTTACATTGAGCCTTGGCATCGGCGCCATGGCCATCTTCGGCAGCTACATCGGCAAGAATCATGCCCTGGCCGGCGAGTCCGTCCGGGTCTGCGCGCTGGACACGCTGGTGGCGCTTTGCTCCGGCCTCATTATCTTCCCCGCCTGCTTCTCCTACGGCGTGGACGTCAAGAGCGGCCCCGCGCTGATCTTCATGACCCTGCCCAACGTGTTCAACAACCTGCCCGCGGGGCGCTTCTGGGGGAGCCTGTTCTTCCTGTTCATGACCTTCGCCGCCTACTCTACGGTTCTCGCGGTGTTTGAAAACATCGTCTCCTGCGTCAGCGAGCTGACCGGGCTCAGCCGGAAGAAGACCTGCCTTGTGTGCGGCATTGCCCTCTTCCTGCTGAGCCTGCCCTGCCTGCTGGGCTACAACCTGTGGAGCAATTTCCGCCCCATCGCCGGGCGGGACGTGCTGGACAGCGAGGATTTTCTGGTCAGCAACCTGCTGCTGCCCCTGGGCAGTCTGCTGTTCATCATTTTCTGCACCACCCGCTACGGCTGGGGCTGGGAGAATTTCCTCGCCGAAGCCAACGAGGGCAAAGGGCTGAAAATCGCCAAATGGCTGCGGCCTTACATGACCTACGTGCTGCCCGTGATCGTGAGCATCATTCTCATCTTCGGCCTTTACAACTTCTTCGCCGCGTAAACGCTGCCCCGAAAGAGAGCATCTCTTTCGGGGCAATTTTATCGATTTGGCAAGATTCACATGGAATCTTGCCAAAAACCGTCAGGAATCGTCTTTCTGCGAGTTGACGGGGGTCGCCCCCGATGATATAATGATAACGTAACATCAACAAACCCTTATGACTGACGGATTAGGCTGCATCCGAGTTTTCGGAGCAGACCGAAGTGGAGCACCACATGGAGTAAGGGCATATCCCCATTTCCTGCCGACCGTCTGGGCTCACTTTCCCGTTACAGCGGGCGAGTGCGCCCTTTTTTCTATGCATACGCATAGAAAAAAGAAAAAATGTGCCATTTCCTCGCCCCTGCGGGGCAACCGGAAATGATGCACAAAAACTTCATGCTTATGCCTTTGCGCATTTTCGCAGTGCGGTGTTCACGCATGAAGTTTCGTTTCCAACAAGGAGGTCAACACATGAAAAAAGTCGGAATCGTCATGGGCAGCGACAGCGATCTGCCCATCCTGCGCAAAACCATGGATACCCTGACGTCTCTGGGCATTCCCTACGAATGTCACATCTACTCCGCCCACCGCACCCCCGAGGAGGCTCGGGATTTTGCCGTATCCGCACGGGCAAACGGCTTTGGCGCGCTCATCGCCGCCGCCGGTATGGCTGCCCATCTTGCCGGCGCCATCGCGGCAAACACCACCCTGCCGGTCATCGGTATTCCCTGCAAAGGTCCTTGTCTCGACGGCATTGACGCTCTTCTTTCCACGGTCATGATGCCCTCCGGTATTCCGGTGGCCACCGTAGCCGTAAACGGGGGCGTGAATGCCGCTTTGTTGTCCGCCCAGATTCTGGCAGTGGAGGACGGAGAGCTTGCCGCCAAGCTGGACGCAAGGCGCGCCGCCGACGCGGCGAAGGTGCTTGAGAAGGACGCCGCCCTTCAGGCGGAGCTGAAGGGCTGAGGGAGGATACAAACACATGGGCGGTTTCTTCGGGGCGATTTCCCATAAGAATTGCATTTACGACGTTTTCTTCGGTACGGACTACCACTCCCACCTCGGCACCCGCCGGGCCGGACTCGCCTTTTACGATACGGAAAAGGGCTTCCAGCGGCAGATCCACAGCATTGAAAATACCCCCTTCCGCACGAAATTTGACGACGACATGGCCAAATTCAGCGGAAACGCGGGTATCGGCTGCATTTCCGACACCGACCCTCAGCCTTTGCTGGTGCGCTCCCACTTGGGGATGTTCGCCATCTCCACCGTGGGCATCATCAACAACGCCGAACAGCTGGTGGCCGAGACCTTTTCCGGGCCGGGGCATCAGTTCATGGCCATGTCCTCCGGCAAGATCAACACCACCGAGCTGACCGCCGCCCTCATCAACCAGCGGGGCAGCCTGATCGAGGGCATCCGCTACGCGCAGGAGGTCATTGACGGCTCCTGCACCATCCTGCTGCTGACCCCCGACGCCATCATCGCCGCCCGGGACCGGCTGGGGCGGCTGCCCGTTCTGGTGGGGAAAAATAACGACGGCCTGTGCGTATCCTTCGAGTCCTTCGCCTACCACAAGCTGGGCTATCAGGACCATTACGAGCTTGGCCCCGGGGAGATCGTGAAAATGACGGCGGACGGCCTTACTCAGCTGGCCGCCCCCGGCACGAAAATGAAGATCTGCGCCTTCCTGTGGACGTACTACGGCTACCCCAACTCCAACTACGAGGGCAAAAACGTGGAGGTCATGCGCTACCGCAACGGCGAGATCATGGCCCGCAAGGAAATGGAAGCCGGCACCATGCCGGACGTGGACTTCGTGGCGGGCGTGCCGGACTCCGGTCTGCCCCACGCCATCGGCTACGCAAACCAGTCCCATAAGCCCTTCGCCCGTCCCTTCGTCAAGTACACCCCCACATGGCCCCGTTCCTTCACCCCCGCCAATCAGGAGATGCGCAATCTGGTGGCGAAAATGAAGCAGATTCCCGTGCCGGAGCTGATTCAGGGCAGGAAGCTGCTGTTCGTGGACGACTCCATCGTCCGGGGCACCCAGCTGCGGGAGACGGTGGACTTCCTGTACGAAAGCGGCGCGAAGGAAGTGCATATGCGTTCCGCCTGTCCGCCCATCATGTACGGCTGCAAATATCTGAATTTCTCCCGCTCCAACTCCGAAATGGAGCTGATCGCCCGGCGGACGGTCCAGAATCTGGAGGGCGACGAGGGGCAGAAGCACTTAGACGAGTACGCCGACGGCAGCACGCAGCGGGGCAAATGTATGCTCAAAGCCATCTGCGAGGAAATGGGCTTTGACTCCCTGGGCTACCAGTCTCTGGACGGCCTGCTGGAGGCCATCGGGCTGGACAAAGACAAGGTCTGCACCTACTGCTGGAACGGCAAAGAATAATAGATAGAGGAAACTCTGAATAAATCGCCTTCGGCTGAGCAGCGGATCTTTTCCCCCAGCCGTGCAGTTTCAAAAGTGGGAAATACACAAAGTATTTCTCCACTTTTGAAGCCTTCGTCTGGGGGAAAATCTCTCGCTGTCAGCTCTCGCCGATCTATCCAGAGCTTCCTAAATTTCCGGAAAAGGAGTATTATCATGGAACACAACAATTCCCAGTCCGCCAGCTACGCTGCCGCCGGTGTGGACATCACCGCCGGATACAAGGCCGTGGAGCTGATGAAGACCCACATCGCCCGCACCCGCAACTTAGGCTGTCTGGACGACGTGGGCGGCTTCGGCGGCTGCTTCGGCCTGCCCATTGCCGGGATGGAGGAGCCGGTGCTGGTCTCCGGCACCGACGGCTGCGGCACCAAGGTCAAACTGGCCATCCTCATGGACAAGCACGATACCATCGGCATCGACGCCGTGGCCATGTGCGTCAACGACATCATCTGCGTGGGCGCAAAGCCCCTGTTCTTTCTGGATTACATCGCCTGCGGCAAAAACGTGCCGGAAAAAATTGCCGAAATCGTGGGCGGCGTGGCGGAGGGCTGCGTCCAGTCCGGCGCGGCGCTCATCGGCGGCGAGACCGCCGAGCATCCCGGCCTGATGCCCGTGGAGGACTACGATCTTGCGGGCTTCGCCGTGGGCATTGTAGATAAAAAGAAAATCTTAGACAAGACGAAAATGGCGGAAGGGGACGTGGTCATCGCGCTGGCTTCCTCCGGCATTCACTCCAACGGCTTCAGCCTGATCCGCAAGGTTTTCCGCATTGACGAGAACCCCGCCGAAATTTACCGGCCCTGCGACGCCCTGGGCGGGAAAACCATCGCCGAGACCCTGCTGACCCCCACGAAGATCTACGTCAAGTCCGTTCTGGCGCTGCTGAAAAAAGTTGACGTCAAGGGCATCAGCCACATCACCGGCGGCGGCTTCTATGAGAATATTCCCCGCTCCATCCCCGACGGCCTGTGCGCCAAAATCGACAAGAGCGCCGTCAGGGTGCTGCCCATCTTCGATTTAATTGCAAAGACCGGCAATATTCCCGAGCGGGATATGTTCAACACCTACAACATGGGCGTGGGCATGACCATTGTCGTTCCCGCCGCCCAGGTGCAGACCGCGCTGGACATCCTCACCGCCCACGGCGAGGACGCCTACGTCATCGGCACCATCACCAAAAACGACGAGGAAAAGGTGATTCTGGAATGACGGCCAAAATCGCAGTTCTGGTCTCCGGCGGCGGCACCAATTTGCAGGCGCTGATCGATGCTCAGCAGCGGAGCGAGCTGGGCGGCGGAGAGATCACCGCCGTGATTTCCTCCAAAGAGGGGGCTTACGCTCTGGAGCGGGCGCGGAAAGCGGGTATCCCCGGCTATGTGCTGCCCCGGAAAAGCTTCGACTCCAACCGCGCCATGACGCTGGCGCTGGTGGAGAAACTGAAGGCGCTGGACATTGATTTAGTGGTTCTGGCGGGCTGCATGGTCATCTTCACCGAAGAGCTGGTGCGGGCCTACCCCAACGCCATTATGAACGTCCATCCCGCCCTGATCCCGTCCTTCTGCGGACAGGGCTTCTACGGACTGCATGTCCATGAAGCGGCACTGGCTTACGGTGTCAAGCTCTCCGGCGCGACTGTGCATTTTGTCAGCGCGGAATGCGACGGCGGCCCCATTATCGCCCAGAAGGCCGTCCCCGTTCTCCCCGGAGATACCCCCGAGACGCTTCAAAAACGCATTATGGAGCAGGCCGAATGGAAGCTGCTGCCGGAAGCCGTGCGCCTGTTCTGTGAGGGCAGGCTCCGGGTGGAAGGCCGCACCGTTATCATCGAACAGGAGTGAAAACGCTATGAATGTTTACGAAATAAAGTCCATGGCCGAGCGCCTCAGCGGCAACACCTACCCCGGCCGGGGCATTGTGCTGGGGGTCACCCCCGACGGCAAGACCGCCGTGGCCGCCTATTTCATCATGGGACGCAGCGTCAATTCCCGGAACCGGGTCTTCGTTCAGGAGCCGGACGGCATCCGCACGGAAGCCTTCGACCCAAGTCTCATGAAAGACCCCCATCTGATCATCTACCATCCCGTGCGGGAGGCCGGTCAGGGTCTCATCGTCACCAACGGCGACCAGACGGACACTGTCTGGGAGTACCTCGCCAAGGGTGAAAGCTGGGAAGCCGCCCTGCGTACCCGTCAGTTTGAGGACGACGGCCCCAACTGGACGCCCCGCATTTCCGGCCTGCAGGCGGGGGACGGCAGCTATAAGCTGTCCATCCTGAAATCCGCCGACCCGGATGGCACGGCATGTGCCCGGTTCTTCTATGAATACCCCGCCGTCCCCGGTCTGGGGCATTTCCTCCACACCTATGTCTGCGACGGCAATCCCGTAATTCCCACCTTTCAGGGAGAGCCGGAACGGGTCAGCATCCCCGCGGACATCGACGATTTTACCCGGGAGCTGTGGGAGAACCTGAACCCCGACAATAAAATTTCCCTGTTTGTGCGCTACACCAACCTGGAAACCCGTGAGTACCGGCAGCGAATTCTCAATAAGCACGTAAAGTGACACCGCGTGGAGGGAATGAACATGAAAGAATTTGAACTGAAATACGGCTGCAACCCCAACCAGAAGCCCGCGAAGATCTACATGGCAGACGGCTCCGAGCTGCCCATCACCATCCTGAACGGCCGCCCCGGCTACATCAATTTTCTGGATGCCCTCAACTCCTGGCAGCTTGTGAAGGAACTGAAAGAAGCCACGGGCATGGCCGCCGTGACGTCCTTCAAGCACGTCTCCCCCACCTCCGCCGCCGTAGGAAAAGTCCTGCCCGAGAACCTGAAAAAGGCGTGCTTCGTGGACGACATTCCCGAGCTGGACGACAGCCCCCTCGCCTGCGCCTACGCCCGGGCAAGAGGCACCGACCGGATGTGCTCCTTCGGTGACTGGGTTGCTCTGTCCGACGTGTGCGACGTGACCACCGCGAAGCTCATCGCCCGGGAGGTCTCCGACGGCGTGATTGCCCCCGGCTACACAGAGGAAGCGCTGGCCATCCTGAAAACCAAGCGCAAGGGCGGCTACAACGTGGTGGCCATCGACCCCGACTACGTTCCCGCCGAGCAGGAGACGAAGCAGGTCTTCGGCATCACCTTCCAGCAGGGGCGGAACAACTTCAAGATCGACGGGCATCTGCTTCAGAACATCGTCACCAAAAACAAAGACCTGCCCGAATCCGCCAAGATCGACCTGATCGTGGCGCTCATCACCCTGAAATACACCCAGTCCAACTCCGTGTGCTTTGCCTATGACGGGCAGGCCGTGGGCGTGGGCGCGGGTCAGCAGTCCCGCATCCACTGCACCCGGCTGGCCGGCTCCAAGGCCGACACCTTCTTCCTGCGCCAGCACCCCAAGACCCTGTCCCTGCCCTTCCGCGCCGACCTCGGCCGCCCCAACCGGGACAACGTGATCGACGGCTACATCAACGGCAACGAGGAGGACGTCTGCGCCGACGGCATCTGGCAGAACTATTTCACCCGTCAGCCCGACCGGCTGACCGAAGAAGACAAGCGGGAATTCCTGTCCAAATTTGACGGCGTTTCCCTCGGTTCCGATGCTTTCTTCCCCTTCCCCGACAACATCAAGCGCGCCAAAGCCTCCGGCGTCAAGTACATCGCCCAGCCCGGCGGCTCCATCCGGGACGATCTGGTCATCGAGGAATGCGATAAGGACGGCATGGTCATGGCCTTCACCGGCATGAGACTGTTCCACCACTAAGGGGGATTGTTTATGAAACTGTTAGTCGTAGGCGGCGGCGGACGGGAACACGCCATCATCAAAAGCCTGAAAAAGAATCCCGAGGTCACGGAAATTTTCGCTCTCCCCGGCAACGGCGGCATCGCGGCGGACGCAGTGTGCGTCCCCATCGGCGCTACGGAAATTGACAAGATCGCCGCCTTCGCCCAGGAGCAAAAGGTAGATTACGCCGTGGTCGCGCCGGACGACCCGCTGGTACTGGGCTGCGTGGACGCGCTGGAAGCGGCTAAAATCCCCTGCTTTGGCCCCCGCGCCCGGGCCGCCATCATTGAGGGCAGCAAGGTCTTTTCCAAGAATCTCATGAAAAAGTACGGCATCCCCACCGCCCGGTATGAGGTCTTCGACGATATGGCCGCCGCCCTTACTTATCTGGACACCGCCCCCATCCCAACCGTCATCAAGGCCGACGGTCTTGCGCTTGGAAAGGGCGTCATCATCGCCCAGACCCGGGACGAGGCCAAGGCTGCCGTCCGGGATATGATGGAAAATCACGTCTTCGGCAAGTCCGGCGACCATGTGGTCATTGAGGAATTTCTCACCGGCCCGGAGGTCTCCGTGCTGGCCTTCACCGACGGCAAGGTGGTCAGGCCCATGGTGTCCTCCATGGATCACAAGCGGGCGGGAGACGGCGACACCGGCCTGAACACCGGCGGCATGGGCACCGTCGCCCCCAACCCCTACTACACCCCGGCCATCGCCGAACGGTGCATGAAGGAAATTTTCCTGCCCACCATCGCTGCCATGAACAGTGAAGACCGCACCTTTCAGGGCTGCCTTTACTTCGGCCTGATGCTCACCCCCGACGGCCCCAAGGTCATTGAATACAACTGCCGCTTCGGCGACCCGGAGACCCAGGTGGTGCTGCCTCTGCTGGAAAGCGACCTGCTGACCATCATGCAGGCGACAACCAACGGCACACTGGCGGACACGGAGGTTCGCTTCTCCGATCAGTACGCCTGCTGCGTCATCACCGCCTCCGCCGGATATCCCGTCAGCTACAAGAAAGGCTTCGAGATCACAATGACCCCGGAAGCCGCCGCCCACACCTATGTTGCAGGCGCGAAGCTGGAAAATGGGAAGCTTCTGACCTCCGGCGGCCGGGTCACCGGAACCACCGCCGTGGCCGGTTCTCTGGCAGACGCCATCCGGGAAGCCTACCGCCTTGCAAGCGGCGTGCAGTTTGAAAACGCCTACCGCAGAAGCGACATCGGCCAGCGCGCGCTGCAAGCTGGGAATCACTGATAAAATCGCCTTCGGCTGAGCAGCGGGTCTTTTGCCCCCATGCCGCAGGCCGAAAAACGGGAAATACATCCAGTATTCCTCCGTTTTCCGGCCTTTGCCTGAGGACAAAATCCCTCACTGTCAGCTCTCGCCGATTTCATCAGTGCTTCCCTCAACTCTGAATAAATCACATCAGGAGGAATAACCCCATGGTTTATCGGGTATTTGTAGAAAAAAAGGAAGGTCTGGACAACGAAGCCAAGGGCCTGCTGAATGAGGCTAAGACCCTTCTCGGCATGGAGCGGCTGGAAAACGTCCGGCTGTTCAACCGGTACGACGCGGAAAATATCACGGAAGACCTGTTCCGGTACGCCGTGAAGGCGGTCTTCTCCGAGCCGCAGCTGGATACCGCTTCTGCGTCCATTCAGCTTCCCGGCGCTTACGTCTTCGCCGTGGAAGCGCTGCCCGGTCAGTTTGACCAGCGGGCGGATTCCGCCGCCCAGTGCATCCAGATCATCTCTCAGGGCGAGCGTCCCCTCATCCGCACCGCCAAGGTCTACGCCCTGTATGGTGCGCTGACGGACGGGGACATCCGGGAATTCAAAAAATACGTCATCAACCCCGTGGAATGCCGGGAGGCGTCTCTGGACGTGCCGGAGACCCTCGCTATCCGCTATGACATCCCCACGGAGGTGGCGACCCTGACCGGCTTCACGAAACTTAGCCGTGACGAACTGGCGGACTTCATCGCGAACTACGGCCTTGCCATGGATTTGGACGACATCGTCTCCTGCCAGTCCTATTTCCAGAAGGAAGACCGCGACCCCACCATCACGGAAATTCGCATGATTGACACCTACTGGTCCGATCACTGCCGCCACACCACCTTCGGCACCATCCTCGACCATGTGACCTTCGAGGACGCCCTGCTGCAAAAGACCTACGAGGACTATCTGGCAACCCGGAATGCCCTTGGCCGCAGCGAGAAGCCCATCTGCCTGATGGACCTCGCGACCATCGCCGTCAAGCACCTGAAGGCCGCGGGCAAGCTCCCTAAGCTGGACGAGAGCGAGGAGATCAACGCCTGCACGGTAAAGATGGACGTCACCGTGGACGGCGTCACCGAGCTGTGGCTGCTTCTCTTTAAGAACGAGACCCACAACCACCCCACGGAGATCGAGCCCTTCGGCGGCGCGGCCACCTGCATCGGCGGCGCCATCCGTGACCCCCTGTCCGGGCGGAGCTACGTCTACGGCGCCATGCGCGTCACCGGCGCGGCCGACCCTCTGACTCCCGTGTCCGAGACCATCCCCGGCAAGCTGCCCCAGCGGAAGATCGTCACCACCGCCGCCGCTGGCTATTCCTCCTACGGCAACCAGATCGGCCTTGCCACCGGCATTGTGGATGAAATTTACCATCCCGGCTACGCCGCCAAGCGCATGGAGATCGGCGCGGTCATCGCAGCCGCCCCCGCGGAAAATGTCCGCCGGGAGCGCCCCAACCCCGGCGACGTGGTCATCCTGCTGGGCGGCAACACCGGCCGGGACGGCATCGGCGGCGCGACGGGTTCCTCCAAAGCTCACACCCAGCAGTCGGTGGAAACCTGCGGCTCCGAGGTGCAGAAGGGCAACGCCCCCGAGGAGCGGAAGCTCCAGCGCCTGTTCCGCAACGGCGAAGCCTCCCGTCTCATCAAGCGCTGCAACGACTTTGGCGCGGGCGGCGTGTCCGTGGCCATCGGCGAGCTGGCCGACGGTCTGGAGATTGACCTGAACGCCGTTCCCAAGAAATATGACGGTCTGGACGGCACCGAGCTGGCCATCTCCGAATCCCAGGAGCGGATGGCCGTTGTCGTGGAAGCAAAGGACGCGGCGCGGTTCCTGGAGCTTGCCGCCACGGAAAACCTGAACGCCGTCCCCGTGGCCGTGGTCACGGAACGCCCCCGTCTGGTGATGAACTGGAACGGCAAAAAAATCTGCGACATCAGCCGGGAATTCCTGAATTCCAACGGCGCGGCCAAGCACATGGACGCCGCCGCCGAGAAGGCGCAGAGCTACGGCAAGGCCGTCACCGGCAGCTTCGCCGAGAACTTCCTCGCCGTGGCTTCCGACCTGAACACCTGCTCCAAGCGGGGTCTTTCTGAGCGGTTCGACTCTACCATCGGCGCGGGCACCGTGCTGATGCCCTTCGGCGGAAAATATCAGCTCACCCCCATTCAGGCCATGGTGCAGAAAATCTCCGTGGAGAAGAAGCACACCGACGACTGCTCCTTCATGGCCTTCGGCTATAACCCCTTCATCACCTCCGCTTCTCCCTATCACGGCGCGTATCTGGCTGTGGTGGAGTCCGTGTGTAAGCTGATCGCCTCCGGCGCGTCCTTCCAGGACACCTACCTGACTTTCCAGGAGTATTTTGAGCGCCTCGGCAAGGACCCCAAGCGCTGGGGCAAGCCCCTTGCCGCACTGCTGGGCACGTTCCGGGCGCAGATGGAGCTGGGCATCGGCGCTATCGGCGGCAAGGACTCCATGTCCGGTTCCTTCGAGAAGCTGGATGTTCCGCCCACGCTGGTCTCCTTCGCCGTCACCACCGGCAAGACCGGCGAAGTCGTCTCCCCCGAATTCAAGGCCGCGGGTCATAAGGTCTGCCTGCTGACCCCTGCCTACGACGAAAACGGCCTGCCCGAAACCGCTTCCCTGCTGGAAACCTTCGATACCGTCACCGAACTCCTTCGCAGCGGCAAGGCCGTGGCCGCCTACACCCCCGGCATGGGCGGCATTGCGGAGGCCGTGATGAAGATGGGCTTCGGCAACGGCTTGGGCTTCGCCTTTGACGACGCGCTGACCCTTGACGAGCTGTTCGGCTACGCCTACGGCAGCTTCGTGCTGGAAATGGCGGACGGCACCGTGGGCAAAGTCCTGGGCGTCACCACCGCTGACGGCAGCTTCTCCTATCACGGAGGAGCCCTGTCCCAGACTCAGGTTCTCGGCGCCTACGAAAACAAGCTGGAATCCGTCTACGTCTGCAACATCCCCACCCCGGCGCAGAGCATGGAGACCTTCTCCTACGTAGCCTCCCAGCGGAAAGCCCCCGCCGTCAAGGTGGCAAAGCCCAAGGTGCTGATCCCCGCCTTCCCCGGCACCAACTGCGAATACGACTCCGCCAAGGCCGTCCGGGACGCGGGGGCGGAGCCGGAGATCATCGTCATCAACAACCTGAGCGCCGACGGCATTGCCCGCAGCGTGGAGCGGTTCGCAGAGGAACTGAAAACCGCCCAGATGGTGTTCATCCCCGGCGGCTTCTCCGGCGGCGACGAGCCGGACGGCTCCGGCAAGTTCATCACCGCGTTCTTCCGCAACGCCGCCGTCAAGGAGGGTGTCACCGCCCTTCTGGAGCAGCGGGACGGTTTGATGTGCGGCATCTGCAACGGTTTTCAGGCGCTCATCAAGCTGGGTCTGGTGCCCTACGGCAAAATCATCGACACCGACGAGACCTGCCCCACCCTGACCTTCAACAACATTTCCCGCCACCAGAGCCGTATCGTCCGCACCCGGGTCGCCTCCAACAAGTCCCCCTGGCTGGCGCTGACCAACGTGGGCGACGTGTACAATGTCCCCATCTCCCACGGCGAGGGCAAGTTCCTTGCCTCCGAGGAACTGATCCGCCAGTTGGCGGCCAATGGCCAGATCGCCACCCAGTACGTTAATCTGGAGGGCAACGCCACCGCCGACGTCCACTTCAACCCCAACGGCTCTCTGTACGCCATCGAGGGCATCACGTCCCCCGACGGCCGGGTCTTCGGCAAAATGGGCCACAGCGAGCGCATCGGCTCCGGCCTGTACAAAAACGTCCCCGGCGAGTACAACATCCGCATGTTTGAAGCGGCGGTCAAATACTTCAGATAACTCCCCTTCCTCCATAAAAGGCACTGTCTCACAAAACCGTGAGACAGCGCCTTTTCAGGTTTTATACTATTTCCTGATTAAAATCTTAATTTTAATCAGGAAGGCATCGCCTGACGGC
>OKSC01000180.1_pt1 | contig 76889 bp, 62 predicted proteins | sample 1601161 | NCBI WGS metagenome assembly OKSC01 (sample SAMEA3541552, study PRJEB24748) | human gut metagenome | biome: human gut; feature: human-associated habitat; material: faeces | place: China | collected 2012 | reverse complement strand
GCATGTGTTAAGCACGCCGCCAGCGTTCATCCTGAGCCAGGATCAAACTCTCGTTTAAAGTTTTTAATCCATTTCAGAATGACGTTAGCCATTCTTCCATCAATTACTGTTGTTTTGGAATTCATCATTTCTGATGACGTTCACTGAAAATCTTTTATTCATTTTCAGGGATGGTTGCTGTTCAATTATCAATGTTCTTGTTTTGCTTGTTGCTGTTTCAGCAGCAACTCGTTCATATTATCACGATTGTTCTGCTTTGTCAACAACTTTTTTATATTTTTCTTCGTTATTCAAAACTTAGAATCAATTAAATTTTTCTGTCTGAACTGCTGTCTCAACAGTCAGCTTGTGTATAATACTACGTATTTCGACTGTTGTCAACATGCTTTTTTAATTTTTTTATTTTTATGTATTTGTCAATTAAATCTAACTGCAATTATTACTTCTAGCGATCTTTGTCATCATACATTAATAGAATTGGTTTTACTTATTATTCAAATATAATATCAGTATTACTTTATCTGTGTTGTATTTAACTTGTTTTAATTTATATTCTAAAATCAATCTGTCTGGAACCTATTAATGCTTTATGTTAGATTGGATTTGTTTTTTATTCTAAAATATCATTTTACTATTTACGGATTATTTTCTTTTTTCTATTTTTTGCCGTAAAATTTTTTAAGCTATTTCCTTCTTTTTAATATTATGTAAACTAAATTACGGATTATCCCAATTTAGTTAGAATAATCCGTAATTATTTTTAATTTTTTTATTTATTATCTATGGTCTTTGGCCTAAGGCTCCTTCGAGTGTAAGCGTTTCGCCACTCATATATTTAAAGTCTGGAGAAGCAAGCTGTACACATACGCGACCTATTTCTTTCTCCACGTCTCCAAAATGTCCCATTGGTGGTGTTTTTACATTTGCTTTAAATGCATCCGGATAAGTTTTTTCAAAATTTTCAAGCTGAGCTGTCCATGCAAGTGGGCATACTACATTTGCATTTATGCCGTCTGCTGCCCATTCGGTTGCAGCAACTCTTGTAAGTCCTCTGATTCCTTCTTTTGCTGCAGCATAAGCACACTGTCCATAGTTTCCAAATAGTCCTGCACCTGATGCGAAATTAATTACAGAGCCTTTTGTTTCTTTTAAATACGGATAGCATTCTTTCATATAGTAGAAAGCCGCATAAACTCCTGAATACATTGCGAGATCAAATTGTTGTGTTGTATGATCTGCTATTGTTACTCCTGAAGCTGATGCCTGTGCATTATTTATTAACACATCAATTCTTCCAAACTCATCTATTGTTTGCTTTACTACATTTGCAACAACAGTTTCATTGTCTGCTCCGGCATTTATGTCAGCCTGAATTGGCAATACTTTTATTCCGTATTTGCTTTCCAATTCTTCTTTTGCGTCTGTAAGTTTTTTAACGTTACGTCCTGTAAGTACCAAATTGGCACCTTCTTTTGCATAAGCCGTTGCTATTCCGTAACCTATTGAACCACAGCTTCCATCCTGCAATACTGCTCTTCCTCCACCTGTTATAATGGCTGTCTTTCCTGTTAAAAATCCCATATCAGTTTCTCCTTTCTTTACTCTTCCATTATTTTTTCTGAAATGTTTATTTTGCCCCAAGGTTCTTCCATTACAATTGTAACTTTGCTTTTCCATTGTTGATACATTTCATCTGCGCTATTTTTTTCTTTTGCGTTTAATATATCTTCAACTTTTTTTGCAATTTTTTCTTTTTTGTAAATTTCAACTAGTCTTTCTTTACTAATATTAACTTTTGATAACATTTTTTCGCTGGAATTTTCTAAATAGTAGTCAGCTTCTTCATTTGCCTCGCTTTCTTCTTCTGCACTCAAGGACACGTCATATTTTGAAGCTTCCTCGTATAGTGCCTGTCTTTCACAAATATCGCTAAGTATCTGGCTTTTTACTCCTTCTTCTAGTGTTACACCTATTTTTAGTTTTTTATTCCACTTAAGTTCTTTATTTTTTGACATATAATAAACTTCGTATGTTGCCTGTGTTTTGTAGGCATAATATCGAACTTCATCCATATATATGTCCGCTATGTCTGCTTTAGAATCAGTGTCTTCTATTTTTATTCCTATCGATTCTTTTGATGCAACTGTCTGGCTTTCACTAGATGGTTGATTATTTTGTTCATTATTATTTTGTGTTAATGAATTTTCTAAATTTGATTCTACTGTTACTGATTCCGTAGTAGTTTCCTTCTGCTTATTGGTATCAGGGGATTTGCTACTTGTGCATCCCACTATAGCCATTGCCACTACAAAACATGTAAGTGTAGCCATCATTTTTTTATTTTTCATCGATTCTACTCCTGTTTATGCTGCTGTGTTGTTATTTTTGAGATTTGCTCAGCCATAACCATTTTATTGTTATGTTATATTTTTTCCATCATTAGTAATTCTTCTGATTAACTTCTTTTTAAGCTTCGGATATCTTCAATTACTTTTCGCATATTTTCCATCAATTCATCAGCGTCTTTTGCCGGTTTCATCGGAATATATTCGAAGTAAGGTGTTTTGTCCGGAATTAATTTTAATCTTCTGTTGTATTTGCTTAGTATTTCCGGTATTTTTTCTGTTTCAATCGGAGCCGTAGGATGCATTGTAAATTTAAGCTTTGTCTTATTTCCTGTTATTTCAGTTATATAAGCTTCATGTGCTGTTGCTTTTATGAGTACAATTTTCAACAGATTTTCTACCTGTCTAGGCATTTCTCCAAATCTGTCTATTAACTCATCCTGCATATCTTCGTATTCTTCCTGCGTTTCTATGCCTGCAATTCGTTTATACACATCCATCTTCTGGCTCTCGCTTTTAATATACCCTGCAGGAACGAATGCATCTATAAGTACATCAATTTTTGTTTCAAATTCAAGTGTCGGAGTTTTTCCTTTTCTTACAAGAATTGCTTCATTTAGCATTTTACAGTACAGATCATAACCTACCGCCTCCATGTGTCCATGTTGCTGCGCTCCAAGTAAATTCCCGGTTCCTCGTATTTCCAAATCTCTCATGGCAATTTTTACGCCGGAACCTAATTCCGTGAAATTCTTTATTGCACCAAGTCTCTTTTCTGCTACCTCTGATAGCAATTTATTTCTTGTGTACATCATAAACGCATATGCAGTCCTATTTGAACGACCTACTCGTCCTCTAAGCTGGTACAACTGAGATAATCCCATTTTTTCTGCATTATGAATTATGATTGTATTTGCATTTGAAACATCAATCCCTGTTTCTATTATAGTAGTAGAAACTAATACGTCTATATCTCCATTTACAAAATCATACATAATTGTTTCTAACTGTCGCTCACTCATTTGACCATGTGCAAATGCTACATTTGCATCAGGCACAAGTCTTTGTATTTCGGCAGCACGTTCTGCTATGTTTTGTACAATATTGTATACATAATAAACCTGACCATTTCGTAATAGTTCTCTGTTTATAGCTTCTCTTACGATTTCATCATTATATTCCATTACATATGTCTGTATCGGCATTCTATCCTGTGGTGGTTCTTCCATAATAGACATATCTCTTATTCCGATAAGACTCATATGCAATGTTCTTGGAATTGGCGTTGCAGTCATCGTTAATACATCTATATTATTTTTTAGTTCTTTAATTTTTTCTTTATGTTTTACACCAAATCGTTGTTCTTCATCTATTATAAGCAAACCTAAGTCTTTAAATTTCACGTCTTTTGAAAGAACTCTGTGGGTTCCGATTACGATATCTACATAACCTTTTTTCAAATCTCTTATTGTCTGCTCCTGATTTGCTTTTGTTCTAAATCTCGAAAGCATTTCCACTCTTACAGGAAAATCTTTGAATCTTTGTGTAAATGTCTTGTAATGTTGTTGCGCTAAAACGGTTGTCGGCACAAGGTATACTACCTGTTTATTATCCTGTACTGCCTTGAATGCCGCACGTATGGCAACTTCTGTTTTTCCAAATCCTACGTCTCCACATACAAGTCTGTCCATAGTCTTTGTGCTTTCCATATCCGCTTTAACCTGAGAAATTACTTCTAACTGGTCATCTGTTTCTTCAAACGGGAACATCTCTTCAAATTCTTTTTGCCATTCTGTGTCCGGACTAAATACAAATCCTGTGCTGTCCTGTCTTGTCGCATACAATTCAATTAACTCGTCGGCAATATCTGCCACTGCCTTTTTAACTCTTGTTTTTGTTTTTTTCCATTCAGTTCCACCTAATTTATTAAGCTTAGGTGGTTTTGCTTCACTGTCAGCATATTTTTGAATCATGTCGAGCTGAGTTGCAAGAATATAGAGATTGCTACCGCCTTCATATTCTATTTTTATATAATCCTTCACAGTGCGGTCTACTTCAATTTTTTCAATTCCTTTGTAGATTCCAAGTCCGTGATTTTCATGTACAACATAATCGCCTATATTTAAATCTGAAAAATCTGAAATATTTGTACCTGAATAATTATGTTTCTTTCTTCTTTTTTTCTTTTTCTCACCAAAAATATCAGTATCACTTATTACTACAAATTTTATCATAGGATAAGCAAAGCCTCCGCGCAGGTGTCCTGTCACTATCATTACTTCTCCACTAAGTGCTTCTCTTTCTTTATCCTCTTCGTAAAATGCACTTATGCCAAATCCGCGTAAATCTTCTGCTAGTCTTTTTGCCCTCGTCAGGCTTGCACAAACCATTATTACTTGATATTTTTGTTTTTTATATTTTTTTAAATCCTCAACTAGCATTTCAAATTTGTTATTATAAGGGCTTATTGTTTTTGCTTCTACAGATGCAATTTCATCTACTGTAAAATTCTTTACAGTCTGATCCAATGAAGTAAATAGCACTTTCTTTACTGAGTCTAGCTTACTTTCGATTGTTTTTCTACTCCACACAATGTCAGTCTGTCCCGGCAAAACGTAACCTTTTTCTAAACGATTGCTCATGCTGTCTCTAAATTCCGTCTCAACAGCTTTCATCTGCTCATCAACTCTTTTTGGCTCGTCTATAAAGAACGCCGCATCTTTTAAATAGTCAATAAAGCTTACCATTCCATCATAGAAATAGTTTACATAACTATCAAATGACATTCCATTTTCATTTATTTCTTCATTATCTATAAATTCTTTTATTATAACTTCAAGTCTATGCGCTTCTTCTGTTTTAAATTGTTTTCTAAGTGCTTCAGAATTTTTCTTTAAGTCTTTTTTTATTTTATCAATTCCGGCTCTTATTTCTTCTTTTGTTAATACATAGTCAGTTGCCGGATATATTGTTATTTTTTCAAGATTTTCTATTGATCTTTGTGTTTCTACCTCAAAGCTTTTTATAATATCAACTTCATTATCCCACATGTCAATTCTATATGGCACTTCGTCTGTCAATGTATAAATGTCTATAATACTTCCTCTTATAGCAAACTGTCCCGGTGACTCTACCTGTTCTGCTCCCTCGTATCCCATTTGAACAAGCTTATGTCTTATTGCATCCATTTCAATAATGCTACCTTCAGAAATTTCCAGAACATTTTCTTTAATTCTGTCTAATGGCATTATTTTATCCATAAGTCCATCTGCTGTAGTCACAATTGTACATGGTTTATCTTCTACAAGTTTCTTTATGCATTCCAGTCTTTGCTGCAGGATTACGTTTCCATGTACGTCTGCTGAAAAGAATATGAAATCCTTCGCAGGATACAATACAACATTTTTATCAAATGCTTTTAAATCTTCATAAAGTTCCTTTGCTTTTGTTCCACTAAAAGTAACGATGACTTTATTTTTGTAGCCATCGCTTAATCCTGTTATAAAATGTGCAAGCTGAGAATCCGCACACCCTGTTACCTGACATGTTTTTCCTGTATCAAGGCATTCCTTAGCGCGTTCAAACCCATTTAATTTTTGTAGTGGATAAAAAAATGTATTCATTGTGTCCTTCCTTATTGTTTTAATGATGCCAGAATTGTGGCGGCGTAGCATGAAACAATCCGTAGGCATCAAAGTTGTGAGTTTTTAACCTCAACATTATTTTAATTTAGTTATATTTGTTCATTGCAGTCTCAATATTTTCTAGAATCATTACTTCAGCAGCTGATGCAGCGTTTCGTACCGCTTCATCTACGATTTTTCTTTCCTTGCTACCGAATTTTCCTAACACGTGATTAACCAAATCTCCCTGATTTTCACCTACTCCAACTTTTATTCTCTTAAAGTTTTGTGTACCGGTATGGGCTATTATACTTTTTAGTCCATTGTGACCACCGGCACTTCCTTTAGCTCTTATTCTTATCTTCCCTACATCTAGACTGATGTCATCTGCTATTATTATTATTTCCTGTTGTGGGTCTAATTTATAAAAATCCATTACTTCTCTTACAGATTCCCCACTATTATTCATATATGTCTGTGGCTTTACAAGTATGACCTTTTCATTTCCTATCATTCCTATTCCACAAAGTGCCTTATGTCTTCTTGTATTTACCTGAACTCCCATCTGAGATGCTAATTCATCTATTACATCAAATCCTATATTATGTCTTGTCTTGTCATATTTTTTGTCCGGATTTCCAAGTCCTACTATTGCGTACATGTATTTTCTCCTTTATTTTTATAAATTTTTTCTAAAAACCTTCTCATTTATTACTATCTCTTTATCTTTAACATTTTATTATTATTATAGTTTACCCTTTATTGCTCTTTATTTAAAGACTTTTTGGCAATAAATTAATTTAAACTGCACACAATTTTTTATACATATGACTATTGTGCATAGCACTTCGATGCTACTTTGCTTCTTCTCAGCGATTATACATTCGCCAAATTTCTAAAATTGTGTATAATTAAAAATGGCATAACCACAATCGGGCATGCCATTTTAAGATAATAACTATTTTTATTCCAATTTACATTATGTCTATTCTGGATCTGGTTCTAACAATGCTTTTTCATAAGCTGCTAAAACAATTTCCTGAATTGAATTACGAGTCTGTGAATTGATTGGATGAGCAATATCTCTATATTCTCCATCTGCTGCCTTACGACTAGGCATTGCAATAAACAATCCTTTTTCACCTTCTACTACTTTGATGTCGTGAATAACAAATTCATCATCAATTGTAATTGAAACAACCGCTTTCATCTTGCTTTCTTTTGTCATCTTTCTGACTCTTACATCTGTAATATTCATATTTTTGCCTCCTCATTGTTTTGTAGAACATTACTTTTATTTTTACGCATCAATCATCACATATCAATGCGTCAAATACTTTTATAACCCGTATCTAAAGTTACGCTCTATTATAATTTTAGGTTCACTTTCATGATTAATTATTTCTGTATTAGGTTTAATTGTTCCGTGACTTTCAACGATACAGTTTTCAAGATGTACGTTGTCTCCAATATAAACATCATTAAGTATAATACAATTCTTTATCGTACTGTTATTTCCGATGTAAGCCTGTTTAAATACAACCGAATCATCTACTTTTCCATTTACTATGCATCCGCCTGAAATTAAGCTGTTGCTAACATCTGCTCCCGGATTATATTTTGCCGGTGGTAAATCTTCTACCTTTGAATATACATCCGGATATGTTCTAAAGAAATAATTTCTAACTTCCGGTTTGAGGAAATCCATGTTTGTATTGTAATATCCATCAACTGTAGAAATATTCCTCCAATAATCAGTTGTCTTATAAGAGTAAATCTTACGATTATTCTTATTTCTCTGTATAATGTCAGATACGATATCATATCTGTCCTCTTCCATACACTGTTCAATCAACTGGATGAGTAATCTTCTTCTAATTACATATACCCCTGTTGAAATTAAAGTTCCATCACTTTCAATTGGCTTTTCTTCAAATTTTACAATACGTCCATCATCATTAGTTGTTACTACTCCATAATTAGATACCTTACCATCCGGTAAATCTGTTGTAACAATTGTTATATCTGCATTCTTTTCAATATGATATTCTAATACTTTATTGTAGTCTAACTTGTAAACTGCATTAGATGATGCAATAACTACATATGGCTCATGGCTCTTCTTAAGGAATCCTATATTCTGTGCAATTGCATCTGCTGTTCCTCTATACCAGAAACCATTGTCAGATGTAATTGACGGAGTAAATACATATAAGCCTCCCTGCTTTCTACCAAAATCCCACCATTTTGATGAACTAAGGTGCTCATTTAATGACCATGCGTTGTACTGTGTAAGTACAGCTACTCTCTGAATATGAGAATTACTCATATTACTCAAAGCAAAATCAATAGCTCTGTAACTACCTGCTATTGGCATTGCCCCTACGGCTCTTTTTGCTGAGAGTTCTTTTAATCTGTTACTGTTTCCACCTGCTAAAATAATTCCTATCGCTCTCATTAAATTTCACCTGCCTTAATTATATAGTCTCCTGATTCAAGTTTTCCGTCAGGGTAATCGCTAATTACAGTCTTACCTGATATAGCTACATTTCTTCCAACTGTAACATTGGATGGTATGGTTGAATTTTCACCAATAACTACTAAATCACTGGCATAAACTCTTGTATCAAGTTTACTATCTGCATACTCACCCGTTCCGATTGTACATTTTTCACCGATAACGACATTCTCTGCAATGATTGCCTTGTCCACTACAGTTCCTTTCTTAATAACCGTATTGTCCATAATAATTGAATCCCTAACTATTGCTCCTTCTTCAATTACAACATTGGCACTGATTACTGAGTTAGATACATTACCATGTATCTCACATCCGTTGCCTATGATACATCTTTCTACAGATGCCTCCTTGGCTACATACTGTGGTGGCAATGAACTGCTCTTAGTATATATTTTCCAAAATTCTTCATATAAATTAAATTCAGGTACAATATCTATTAATTCCATATTGGCTTCCCAATATGACTTTAATGTTCCTACATCTTTCCAATAGCTTGAATATTCATAAGCAAAAATTCTCTGTTCCTTATCAAAACAGTATGGAATTACATGCTTACCAAAGTCACAATTAGGCTGATTCTTAAGTGCTAAAAGTGCTTCCTTAAGTACATCCCAACTAAATATGTAAATACCCATTGAGGCTAAATTGCTCTTAGGTACAGGTGGCTTCTCCTGAAACTCTGTAATTCTGTGATTTTCATCTGCAATTACAACACCAAATCTACTTGCCTCCTCAATAGGAACCGGCATAACTGCAATTGTAATATCTGCATTGTTGGCCTTATGGTAGTCAAGCATAACTTCATAGTCCATCTTGTAAATATGGTCACCTGATAAAATTACTACATACTCAGGATTATAGCTCTGCATATAATCAATGTTCTGATATATAGCATTAGCTGTTCCTGTATACCAATCTGTATGCTCACTTCTTTCATATGGAGGTAATACTGTTACTCCTCCGATATTTCTATCTAGGTCCCATGGAATTCCAATGCCAATGTGGGCATTAAGTCTTAATGGCTGATACTGTGTTAATACACCTACAGTATCTACACCTGAATTAATACAGTTACTAAGTGGAAAATCAATAATCTTGTACTTGCCTCCAAACGCAACCGCAGGCTTAGCTACCTTGGATGTTAAAACTCCAAGTCTGCTTCCTTGTCCGCCTGCGAGTAACATGGCAATCATCTCTTTTTTAATCATGTCGTTCACCTCGCTGCTAATTTTATAAAGTAGTTAAATTATACCATTTAATCGCCCATATTTAAAGGATTTTCTTTGATTTTTTTATTACATTTTTCTATATACGAAACGTTTTTATTTAGTTTTTTGTACATTTTCAACAATTTTCGTCATATTATTGCAGTTAATTTCTAATTTGTCTTTTTTTTAACAATTCTTTTAATGTCATAATCTTAAATTTTTCCTTTTATTTTCTTTTTTTTAAGAGTATACTTATAAAGCAAATAGGAGAGTTTAACCTTTATTTTTCAGTAAATATGGCGTTTTTTCAGTAAAAAATAAAGTGAAAAATAATTACTTTCTTATAATATTGAAAACTTTTATTTTGTTACTACTTAATATAAAGTAACCAAAATTTATTACTTATTAAAAGAGGTATCACAAATGTATATTTTAAATTTTAACGAACCATGTAAATTACATTTTACGGGAATTGGTGGAATCAGCATGAGTGCTTTAGCAGAAATTATGTTATCAAGACATTTCACTGTTACAGGTTCTGACAATCAAAATTCACAGATTACAGCACATCTTGAATCATTAGGTGCAAAGATTTTCTACGGTCAGCGTAACGAAAATGTTTCACCTGACACTGATGTACTTATTTATACAGCTGCGGTAAAAAATGATAATCCTGAATTAGTAACTGCAAGAGAATATGGGATTCCAACATTAACACGTGCAGAGTTTTTAGGACAAATGATGAAAAATTACGATGTTGCAATTGGTGTTTCAGGAACTCACGGAAAAACCACTACAACTTCAATGATTTCACAGATTTTACTTCAGGCAAATACTGACCCTACTATTTTAGTCGGTGGAATTATGCCTGCAATCAAAGGTAACACCAGAGTTGGTCACTCAGGAACAATGATTACTGAAGCCTGCGAATACACAAATAGCTTCTTATCATTTGCACCAACTGTAGGCATTATTTTAAATGTTGCCGCAGATCATCTTGACTTCTTTAAAGATTTAGATGATATTCGTCATAGTTTTAGAAGATACGCAGAATTGCTTCCTGCTAACGGAGCTTTAATTATCAACGGAGACATCGACAATCTCGAATATTTTACAAAAGACTTAGACTGCAAAGTTATTACTGTAGGTTCTGAAGAATCAGGCAGTATGTACACTGCAAAAAATATTACATTTGATGAATTTGCTCATGGAAGCTATGATTTGTATGTTGAAGGAGAATTTAAGCACAGAGTTACTTTAAAGGTAACAGGTATGCACAACATTTATAACTCTCTTGCAGCAATTGCAACTGCTCACTTTTTAAATATTGATAAAGAAGATATTCTTAATGGTCTTGAAGCTTATGGTGGAACTGACAGACGTTTCCAATTCAAGGGCAAACTTGGAGATATAACTGTTATTGATGATTATGCTCATCATCCTGATGAAATTACTGCAACGCTTAAGACTGCTGAACATTATCCTCATAAAAAGTTATGGGTTGTATTCCAGCCTCATACATATACAAGAACTAAGGCTCTACTTCCTGAGTTTGCAAAAGCATTATCAGAGGCTGACGCTGTTGTTCTTGCAGATATTTATGCAGCAAGAGAAAAGAACACTTTAGGAATTAGTTCTAAAAATTTGGCTGATGAAATAGAAAAATTAGGTACTGAAGTACATTATTTTCCAACTTTCGATGAAATTGAAAATTTTTTATTAGAAAATTGTAATGATAATGACTTATTAATAACTATGGGTGCCGGAGATGTCTATAAAATCGGCGAAAAGCTGCTAGATAAATAAAGTTATTAACACTATCCGTAAAAATGTGGTAAAAAGTTATCAACATTTTTACGGATTTTTAGTTTACATAACATTTTGTATTTTTAAACCTGATAAATGCCCTATTTAAAGCCTTTTTACAATTTTCGACAAATTATTTTCGAAAGTTATTCACATTATTAACATTATTAACATTTGCCTGAGCCCCTTTAAAAATGGGCGTTTCAGTGTTTTTTAACCCTTTTCAAATAAAATTTATTGTGCTATACTTTGTCTTGCTTGAGAGAGAAAAAGGATTTTGACCTTTATTATTTTTTTGCTTTCTCAAGAAATTGGTTTACATAACATTTTGAGAATTTGAGAGGTTTTTATCATGGGTAAGTTAGTTATAGATAGAGGGAATTTTACAGATTTAACATCAGTATCTAATCTTTTTATTGATGAATATATGCCAAATGCCAATGGCGAATTTGTTAAAATATATTTATATCTTTTAAGATTAGTTTCCGGACATTCTACTGAAATAACAACAGATGCTTTGGCTGATCTTTTATGTTTTACTGAAAGTGATGTTGAACGTGGGTTATCTTACTGGGAACGCCTCGGTCTTATTTCTCTTTCAAGAGATGAGGACATGCATGTTAACGGAATTCGCATGGAAGCATATACAACTAATAAATTTTATGTTAAATCAATATTAAACTCTTCAGGAAGCCAGGTTTCAGCAAGAGCTGTTGGCGATACTTTTTATGGCAATTATGAAGACGTTAATTCTGAGCCTGCATTAATCGAAAGTATTGCACCTGCAAATGCAATTCCTGCCAAGCACAAATATACTTCTAAAGAAATTTCCGCATTCAGCAAGGATCCAAGGGTTCAGCAGTTAACATTTCTTGCCCAAACTTATCTTGGTAAGACATTAAACAGTAATGATGTTAATTCTATTTTATATATGATTGATGGTTTAAATTTATCTTCTGATTTTATCGAATATCTTATGGAGATGTGCATTTCATCAGGAAATAATACTTTAGGCTCTATCGAGAAGTCAGCTGTCAACTATTATAAACGTGGAATTACAACTATTGATGATATTAAATTTGATACAAAAATCAGGAAATCAATTTATAAGAGTGTATTTAAAATATTTGGATTAACTGACCAAAACGCAGCAAAGAAGGATGTTAATTACATTTCTAAATGGACAGAAACTTATAATTTTTCAGAAGATATTATTGTTGAAGCTTGCAACCGTACAATAGAACATACCCATACAGCAAGTTTTCCTTATGCTGACACAATCCTTAAAGGATGGTATAATAACGGTATTACAGAGTTATCACAAGTTGAACAGTTAGATGAAGAACATGCTAAAGAAGTTTCTGAGAAGTTTTCATCTCTTCAGACTTCTAAGGCTTCTAACAAATCATGCTCAGCAAGTCTTAAGAAGTTTAAAAACATGGACGAGCGTACATACGATTCTATTGAGTTAGAAAAAATGTTACTTTCATCTACAAATAGAAAATAGGTTTTAAATTATGGGTTTAAAAAGAGAACAATACGACGTTATTAGCAATATGTATAATATGCGCCGTTTAAACAATAAAATTGAATTAGAAGAGAGAATTGCCAAGGTTTATGAAAAAGCCCCTGAAGTTGAAGAAATAAGCCACCAGATTAGTTCTTTGGCCATTTCAGCCGGAAGGAAAGCTTTAGCCGGGGATTCTTCAGCAGTTGATTCACTAAAAAGGGAATTAGTCTTATTAAAAGATGATAAGAAGGCTGCTTTACTTGCCGCCGGTTTTCCATGTGATTATCTGGATGAGATATTTACATGCCCTGACTGTAAAGATACAGGTTTTATAAATGGTGAACCATGCCACTGCTTTACTAAGGCTGTTGTTGAGGAATTATACTCACAATCTAACTTAAAAGAGATTCTTATGCGAGAAAACTTTGACAATTTTAACTTTGACTATTACAATAGTGGCGAAGTAGATTCTATTACGGGAAAAACTCCTCTTGAAAATATTGAGGATGTTGTTGACCATTGCAGGTATTTTATTAAGAATTTTAAAGACAGTCATGAAAGTCTTTTGATTTATGGGAATGCAGGTGTTGGCAAGACTTTTCTAGTTAACTGCATTGCTAAAGAACTTATAGAACAGGCTTACTCTGTTATTTATTTATCTGCAGTTCAATTATTTGACCTGTTGGCTGATTTATCATTTAACAGCCACAAATCTACGGGAAATAAACATATTAGTATGAGAGAACTTCTAAGCTGTGATTTATTGATTATTGATGACCTTGGCACGGAAATGGCTAATTCATTTACTGCCTCATCACTTTTCAATTGCCTTAATGAACGCCTTATACGTCAAAAATCTACTATTATTTCTTCAAATCTTTCAGTAGATGAATTGAAGCAAAACTATACTGAGCGTATTTTTTCACGTGCAGTTGGCAATTATACTGTTATGAAGATTTTTGGCGATGATATAAGAATAAAAAGTAAATTTAACAATTAACACACGGAGGAAATCTAAAAATGTCTAACAAAAAATTTATCGAATCTATCCCTGTAGGTCCGCTTGCAATTGTTGCTTTACCTGGAAGTAAAGCTCTCGGAGATAAAGTTGATGCTTATATTTCCGGATGGAGAAGCGAAAGACTTGAAGCTAAAGAATCACCTATTACCTTCAAAGGATATGTTAAGGATTCTTATCTTCTAAACGTAAGCGTTCCTAGATTTGGTACAGGCGAAGCAAAATGCGCTTTAAAAGATACTGTACGTGGTTGTGACCTTTACATCATTGATGATGTTACTAACCACAGTATCGAATACACAGTATGCGGTCAAAAGAATCATATGTCTCCAGATGATCATTATGCTGATATCAAGAGAGTTATCGCTGCTGCAAGTGGTAAAGCACGTAAAATTACAGTTATCATGCCTTTCTTATATGAAAGCAGACAGCATAGACGTTCATCTAGAGAATCTATGGACTGCGCTGTAATGCTTCAGGAATTAGTAAATATGGGTGTTGATAATATTATTACATTTGACGCTCATGACCCTCGAGTTAATAATGCAATTCCTATTAGTGGATTTGAATCAGTTATGCCAACATATCAGTTCATTAAAAACCTTTTAAGAAATGTTCCTGATATTAAACTTGATTCTGATCATTTAATGATGATCAGCCCTGATGAAGGTGCTATGGGAAGAGTTGTATACTATGCAAACGTTTTAGGTGTTAACATGGGTATGTTCTACAAACGTCGTGATTATACAAAGGTTGTAGATGGACGTAATCCAATTGTTGCACATGAATATTTAGGGGATTCCGTTGAAGGTAAAGATGTTTTAATTATTGATGATATGATTTCTTCCGGTGATAGTATGTTAGACGTAGCTAAACAGCTTAAGAAGAGAAAAGCAAACAGAGTATTTGTTGCTTCTACATTTGGTTTATTTACAAATGGTTTAGAGAGATTCGATGAAGCTTATGAACAGGGATTAATTTACAGAGTTATGACTACAAACAGTATTTACCAGACTCCAGAGCTTCTTGAAAAAGAATGGTACATCAATGTTGATATAAGCAAATTTACAGCTTTATTCATTGACAGATTAAACCATGACGCATCAATTAGTGACATCTTAAACCCAATTGATAAGATTACTAAAAAGATTAATGAATATAATAATAAATAATTGAATTAATTTACTATAATATTAAACTGTTGTGTTTACAACCATAGTTGCAAATGCAACAGTTTTTTTAATACAAAAAACCTTCAAAAGATTATATTAAGTAAATTCCAAAGGACAAACTTTTTGGATATATCATCTCATATCTCTTGAAGGTTTTATTTTTATGTATTAATTTTTTATGTATTATTTTTTTATGCATTAAATTGTTATGTATTTATTCTTTATCTCTTGTACAAATCGCTCTGTTCTAGCCGTTTTGTTTTAATTAATTATAATTCTGTCGGAATTAATTATAGTCAATTCCAGTTCTTTCTGTTGCAGTTAGCTATAGTCAATTACAAATCTGTTGCAGTTAACTCTAGTTCTGTTCTGCGAATTCTTTAAGTACGCTTATTGTCATTTCGTACTCTTTTTCTACATCTTTAAACATTTCATCACAGCCTTCAAGCTTTCCTGCTCTTAACTGTTCAGTAATCTTTGAGCTTGCTTCATATAACTTGTCAAATCCAAGATTAACACATACACCCTTTAATGTGTGTGCTGCCCTAAATGAATCATCCAAATTTTTGCCTGCTAATGCATCTTTTAAGTTCTGGAAACTTGAATCGTCTAAAAACTTAATTGCAAATTTTTTGATTATCATTTCACTGCCTAATCTTCCTAGGACTTTTTCATAGTTTGAGTCCATCTTTTCGTAGCATTCTTTTGTGGTCATAGTCTGTTCCTCCTATTTAACCTGTTCAATTTTATTTCCTGTTTTTGTAAACCCAATCCCCACAAATTTATTACATTACCAATCTCATTATTTATTATTTAAATTGATTAGCATGTAGCATCTACTAATCAATCTAATTTCTTCAAGTGATAATCAAGTCCAAGCTTGTCCGCCATAACCTTTTCTCTTGTATGACATGAGAACACTATTACCTGGTCAAGATTTTCTGCCATAAACTTCATTGTGTTTCCCATTCGTTTATTATCGTACATTGCAAAAGTATCGTCAAGCAAAATAGGTTTTGTATCGTTTTCAAATATTATATCTGCTGCTGCAAGCCTTAAAGCCATGTAAATTTGTTCAACAGTTCCCTTACTTAATTTAAAAGATGATATTAAAGCATTTCTACCATTAACTGAAACATTTAAGTTATCATCTATAACAATATTGTTGTATTTTCCATTTGTAATCTTTGACATATAGCAGGAAGCCTTTTCGTTAAGTCGTCTTCCAAAACTGTTTCTAACTTCATAAGCTATTTCTTCAATTTCTCTTTTAGCATTCTCTAATGCTCTTATTTCAATCTCTGCATTTTTAATGGATTGAAGTTTTGCTTTTAAATTCTCTATATGCTTTTCTAATTCAATATCCTGTTCCTGCTTCTGCTCTAATACACCTTGCTCTTTTCCAATTTTTTCCTTAAGCACTGCATATTCTTCATCAAGTTCTTTTATCTCTTCACTATAATCATCGCTTGATAATTCTGATTCTTCAAGATTTTTTAAAGATTCTTTAGCTACACTTAAATTAGCTCTTCTGTTATCAAGTTGACGCTCTGTATATGTTTTTTCATTATTTAATGCATCTAACTTATCCATGATAAGTTTAGTTTCTTTTAAATTTTCAGCAAGTCTTTCTTTGCTCTTTACATTCATAAAAAACTTAACAATTGTTGCTATTAAAAATGCTAATGCTAATCCTGCCGGTATTCCAATTTTTAAAATGCCTTTGCTTGAAAAATCAAGTAATTCAGGATTTGCCATAAACATACCTATTGAACATCCAAGGCATACAACTGTTATAAGGGCGAACACAATTGGTATATTTGTCGCCTTATTTAAGGCGTTGCTTACTCGTTCCATTACTTCCCTTGTTGGAATTCCTTTTGACTCTAACTGCTTTTCCATTTCTCCCTTTTGAGCCGTTATCTCTGTCAAAGTTCTTGAAGCCTTATCAATTTCATGGTTAAGCTGCATTATTTCATTGTAAAGATTTTCTTTTCTGGCACTGTATTTTGTCATTTCTTCTAATCTGACAGCATCCTTTCCTGCCAAATCCTGCTTTTTTGCCAGTAACTCCGCTTCTTTACTCCTGTCTAAATCAATTTCAGAAATTATTGTATCCTGCTCTCTTTTAGACATCTCTATTTCTTCTGCGGTTTCTTCCATATCACGAATTACTGATTCTTTAGAACCTACTTTATTTTCGCTTATTATTTCTTTACGCTCAGCATCAAGACTTGTCAAAGCCTGTTTCATATCAATTTCCATAGACTTTGTTGAACCTAGATTTGCTGCGTAGTTCTTTAATATATTTTCTAATTCTTTATCAGTTGCACTTCCAATCTGGCTTATGCTAATTGTGTTATAATAACAACTTTCATCTAAGCCTCTAAACAACTGCTTTATTTCGTTGTCATCAAGTTCTCTTCCAAGGTCCTCATCTATGACACGAAATGATTTTTCATTTTTATTAAAATTTCTTTCAAAACGATAGTCCTTACCATCGTTTTCAACTCGCATCATTCCACGATATACTTCAGGATTAATCCATGGTTCATATTTGGTATATGTATCTTTTCCGCTGGCTTTTCCACGCTGTTTATCTATACCAAAAAGCATTCCTCTTATGAATGTGTGTATTGTTGTTTTTCCGGCTTCATTTTCACCATAAACAATGTTTAATCCTCTTTCGAAATGAATTTCCGTATCATGAAATTTGCCAAAATTAATCAATCGAATATCTTTTATTATCATTGTTTGTCCTCCATAGCCTCAAGTAACGCCTTAACCCCATAGTATAAGGTCTTCTGCTGTATTGGAGAGAGAACATCCTGGTCGATATATTTTTTAATAAACATTCCTAACAGATTATCTTTATTTCTTTCATATAATTCTTCAAAATCATAGTCAGGCTCTGTTCGGTCCATTACGGATACTACATTTCCTACCTGAGCCAGACCTTCTAAGTCAATATCAAAATCAGGATTTCTATAACCTACTATTGTTACTTTATATATATTATCTCTACCTTCTTTTTCTATAAATTCCATAAGAGTGTGTCGCAGTTCCATATTTGTAGCATTTGTAGTTACCGTCATTTCCGCATGTTTATATTCTCTCTTAGAAAAAGACTGGAATCTTATATTCAAATTCTGCTTAGTTACTTCTCCATATATAAATCCTCTAGGGCCTATTTCATTTACATCAATAGGTTCAAGGGAACCTGAATATGCCATTCTGTTAGCTTCATCCAAATCCGGAATGTGAATGTGTCCAAATGCCACATAGTCAAATCCCTCAAGCATTATCTTTCTTTTATTAATAGGAATATGCTTATCATCACCACCGTGAGCTACAAGAATGTTAATCCTATATGGATTTTTTATTTGTATATCATCATACAGCGGTTCTGTTATCTCATTTTTATAATAACTTAATCCATACACATCAACGCCCAAATCATCTATAGGCACACAATCTACTGTTTTGCTATCAAGAAAATAAACATTCTTATTCCATTCAAAATTTCTATAAAACGAACCTTTTTTTATTGCATCATGATTTCCTGCACACAACACAACCTTTGTATCCGGAATCGTTGAAAACAGGTAGTCTACCTCCTTCAATTCCCTTAACAATGGCTGTCTATGGAATAAATCTCCTGCAATTATAAGTAATTCTATTTCATCTTCCTTAACTTTTTTTATTAATCTTTCAAATGTTCCCCACATTTCATCTCCCCTGTGGACTGCCCAATCCATTTTACTTTCCGGCGTTGCCCCTAGATGAATGTCGGCTGTGTGTATGAACCGCATGTTGAATGATTCTCCTTTTATTCATAATTTTCTTCAAACGTCCAAATTTTTTGTCCATTATAATCTGTAACAAGGCCTTTATTTGTCTTCGCTACTGTTTCTGCCTCATTTTGATTATAATATATTCCAAATAAATTTCCACCCGCATATACAAAATATTGGTCCTGTGCTGCAGGCTTTATTATTGTATTTACTTCTGTTGATTTTTTGTATTTAATGGAAGCTTCCTCTACTTTTAATTCATTCTTTCCACTTAACTGGTTTACAAATGAAATTGCAAGTTCTTTAAGCTTTAATGTATCCGCAAAATAACTTGATTTTGTCTTTGTTTCTAATTTTTCAGTATTATCTATAAGTTGATCATCAGAAATAGCTTTGCCCTTCTTTTCTCTCTTCATGTTAATAATAGTGTCTGTTATTTCAACACCTGTAATGACTGTATTATCAGAAGAATATGAAGTTATTTCGTTATAATCTTTGTCTATAATTTTTAAAGTATCTATACGCATACTGTCCGAAACATTCTCAGGTTTTGTTATACCATAGATAAGATTGTTTCCTGTATATCCACACGCTGACAACTTTTCGCCATTTTCTCCTGTAAGTTTTTTCTCCTTACCTGTCGTCAAATCTATTACCGTAATACTATCACTATTCATTGTTGTCAAATCGGTATTATAAGCAATTGCTGTTTTTGACTGATTTATCGCATAAGAACCGTCAGGCATATTTTCAACAATTTTGCCGCTTTCCTTTGTTCCTATATTAACATAATATAAACTGTTATCTAACATGAAATAAATTGTTCCATCGTTTACATAACATAATTTGTGAATCTGTTTGTCAATCATCTCTGCAGGCTGGCTAAATGGAATAAACAACAATTCTTTACTTTCATTACTTTCTTTATCATAATGAAATACTGAAATACCATTTTCTCCTAAATGTTCATTACTTGGACTGTATCCATAAACCAGGAAATTGGCATTGCCTTTATCATCTGTCTGAATCATCTTTGCCTTTGTCATTCTGTTTTCTGACACACTTTTGGCATCAAGTGCAAATAATTTTTTCATTCCATTTGATGTTAAATCCATTGTATAAACATCGCCATTAATTTCAAATCCAATGTACTGTCCATTTTCACTTTCAGCAACGTCTATTGTTTTCTGATTCTGGATTCCTAAATCTATAAAAGCTTTTCCAACATTGTTGTCATTTGCTTCCCATACCTGATTTATTTCTCTATTATAATTCAATACATAATTTTGTCCTGAAAAAGTCCATACAACTATTGTTTCTGATACGTTATATGTTTCTTCAACACCTTCTGCATTGCTTGCTTTCACTTGATATTCTAGTGTATATGTTCCTGCTTCTCCGCTGTCTTTGATGCAAAACTCTTTTGCTGAAACATTTATCTTTCCCTGAAGTTCAGGTTTCATTTCACTCCACTGCAACATTTTATAACTTGAAGATAATGTCGTATATCCCAAATCATCATTTTTCAAATCTTCATCAGGCTCTAAATATGTCGCAATATTTAATTCTGTATCCTGTCCTAATGTGCTACTGCTAAACTGCTTTGCAAACGCAATCTGTCCATCTACAAAACTGTCATTCATTACCATGACTCTTGTATAGTAGTATATATTTTCATTATTATTTGTTTCCAATGTTAAAACAAGCTGATATTCCTGTCCCGACTGTAAAATAGCACTGGCATTTATTTCATACAATGTAGTCTTTTCTGTATTTTCTGTCTGCTTTGCTTCCCCATTGTCTATTAATCGGGAATCTTCCGTGCTTCGCACTTCATACTTCATTCCGACAATTGTTCTGCCATTATTTATTATTTTTACAGGTATCACACGACTACTTTCCACCGGAACAATGTTGTCTCTTATATAGTTACTTCCTACTTCTGTTTTATATCCTAATATTGATGCTATCTTTTCTGAGCCATAATATGCATCTACTTCAGGAAGCAATTCGTGTTCATTTGTAGTATGATTATTCTTTGTATCCGATGATTTATCAAATACTTTACCTCTTGTAATACCAAAAACAGCAAGTGCAACCAGTAATATAACAATTACAATTGCTACAACATATCTTTTTTTCATTTTATGTCTCACTTTCCCATTCCAATATGCCGAAATTTTATTTGCTTAAATACGACTTCAGACGGGAAGCTATTTCTCCCCGCCTGTTTCGTATTCATAAGGCACTTCGCCCATTTATTTTTTATTTACAGCTTTTTTACCCTTAGTGCTTTTTGCATGGCTTTTTCTTGTAGCTGCTACTTTTGGGAATTCAAATATAACTGATTCAAATGGATGCAATGGCATGTCCAAACTATATGGCATTCCGTCACATTCACCTTTTTTAGCTTTATATTTTACTTCCTTTGTTTCTCCTGATTCTGTTGTGAGAAGTCGTTTGTAGGTGCCTGCTTTAGGAACTCCCACTCTGTAATCTTCTCTTGCTATAGGAGTAAAGTTTGTTACAAATCCTATTGCATTCTTATAATTTTCTTCTCCTGTCTTTCTTATAAAACTAAAGATACTTCTATCATTATCATTACAGTTTATCCATTCAAATGCATCGTATCCTTTTGTTTCAGTATACATTGCAGGATATTTTTTGTATAAATGTAATAGTTTTTTAACATATTCATGTAAATCTTTATGTTCAGGTTCTTCCAGTAAATACCAGTCAAGACTTCTTGCTTCTGACCATTCCTGAAGTTGTCCGAAATCCTGTCCCATAAACAATAATTTTCTACCCGGATGTCCAAACATAAATGTATATGCTGTCTTTAAGTTCTTAAACTTATCTGCAGGATATCCAGGCATCTTGTTTAACATTGAACATTTAAGATGAACTACTTCATCATGTGATAACACTAATATGAAGTTTTCACTAAATGCATATGTTAATCCAAATGTCATTTTATTGTGGTTAAATTTCTTGAAATATGGGTCTAATTTTACATATTCAAGGAAATCATGCATCCATCCCATGTTCCATTTATAAGAAAATCCAAGTCCACCGTCTTTAGGGTCCGCAGTTACCCGTGGCCATGCTGTCGATTCTTCTGCAATTATATATGCCTGTGGATTTCTCTGTTTCATAATACTGCTTAAGTGCTTAAAGAATTCTATTGCCTCTAAGTTCTTATTATCGCCGTATTTATTTGGAACCCATTGACCGTCCTGTCTTCCATAGTCTAAATATAACATTGATGCTACTGCATCTACTCTAAGACCATCAATGTGATATTTTTCCACCCAGAATAACGCATTTGCAATTAAGAAGTTAACTACTTCTGTCTTTGAGTAATCAAATATCTTTGTTCCCCAATCAGGGTGTTCTCCTTTTCTTGTGTCCGCATATTCATATAATGGAGTGCCGTCAAACATTGCAAGACCATGTGCATCTTTTGGAAAATGTGCCGGTACCCAGTCGAGTATAACACCAATTCCTGCCTTATGGAATTCATCAACTAAATGCATGAATTCTACAGGCTTACCGTATCTGGCTGTTGGAGCATAATATCCAACAACCTGATATCCCCATGAGCCATCAAATGGGTGTTCCAATACGCCCATTAATTCTACGTGTGTATAACCCATGTCTTTTACATATGCTACAAGTTCTTTTGCTAATCTCTTGTAATCATAGAATCCGTCTTCGTCGTTTTCATCTACAAAGTCTTTTTTCCATGACCCCATATGTACTTCATATATTGACATCGGTTCTTCGTAGTGGTTTTTCTTTTTTTCATGCCATTTTTTATCTTTCCAAGTATAGTCTTCAATATTAGCTACTTTAGATGCATTTCCAGGTCTCTTTTCTGACCAGAATCCATACGGATCAGATTTGTATAAGGTGTCACCATTCTTCGTTGAAATAACGTATTTATACATTTCACCTTCGCCCACACCCGGAATGAATAACTCCCAAATTCCTGAGTCATTTTCCATTTCCATATTGTGGTCAAATCCTATCCAATTGTTAAACTCACCTACTACGCTGACGTTAACAGCATTTGGTGCCCACACTGCAAAATACGTGCCCTTTACTCCGTCTATCTCCATTAAATGAGCACCTAGTTTGTTGTAGATTTCATAATGTGTACCTTGTCCAAACATATAACAATCGTCTTTTGTTATTATTTTTTTATATTCCATATGGGCCCTCCGTTCGTCTTATTTATACTCTGTTATAATTGATTAAACATCCTTTTAAGATTATTTCTCTTTCGTCATCTGTCATTTCTCCAAGCTTCAATGTTATTTTTTTCTTTTCCGTTCCGTTCATTACATAAGCTGTGATGTCAGACTTCTTTTCCTTAATTGCATTTGCAATATCAGGTACAAAGATGTAATCTCCTTTTGCAAATGGTAATTCCATATCTTCATAGATAAATGGAAGCATTCCCCAGTTGATAAGGTTTGAACGATATCTCTTTGTTGCATATTCATGTGCTATATTTGCCCATCCGCCTAATACTTTCTGACAGCTTGCTGCCTGTTCTCTTGCTGAACCATCTCCAGGCTTAACTGCATATATTGTACTTCCGATTCCAACTGTTTCTTTGTTTATATTCATTTCAGGGAAGGCTTCTTTTAAACCATTCCATACTTTTCCAAATTCATCTGAGTGTTCGCATGGGCATTTGCCTGAAACACGAATCTGTTCTGCCTTCTGAACATCCTTTGCATTCTTAACATATTCAGGATCTTTTCTTGACAATGTAAATTCTGCCAATCCAAGAGGATTTGAACGATATGATGATGTTTCTCCTGAAGGAATTAATTCATCTGTTGTTGTTACAGGGTCATGAATTTCTGAAACTACCTTTAACAATAAATTATCTGTTAAAGCTTCCATTTTTGGCCAGTCCTTAATATTAGGTCCAAATTTAATTTCTGTATCAGGGTCTGCAACTCCGTGTGAATCAAATACTCTGTTAGCGTAAATTGAGCTGTCAAAGTGATATGTTCTTCCTTTATATTCAACATCCATATCTGTTGCTGCTGTAAGGTATCCCTTATTAGCTGCTGTTGCTGCAATTGAACGTGCATCCATAAGAGCAACTGATGAAATCTGTCCATTCTGTAACTTAGAACCTTCTCTGTTAGGGAAGTTTCTTGTTGAATGTCTGATACTAAATGCGTTATTTGAAGGTGTATCTCCTGCTCCGAAACATGGTCCGCAGAATGCTGTCTTCATTACACCGCCGGCTTCCATAATGTCTGCTGCACATCCATTTTTAATTAATTCCATATATACAGGCATTGATGCAGGATATACGCTTAACGTAAATTCATCTGAGCCAATGTTATTGCCTTTTAAGATATCAGCTGCTGCACAGATATTTTCAAATCCACCACCTGCACAACCTGCAATAATTCCCTGTTCTACATAGAATCTGCCATTTCTAATCTTATCCTGTAATGAGTATTCAACCTGTCCGTCTAATGATACTAATGCTTTCTGTTCAACATCGTGTAAAATGTCTGCAAGGTTAGCATTTAACTCATCAATTGTATATGTATTACTTGGGTGGAAAGGCATAGCTATCATTGGTTTAATCTTGTCTAATTCAACATATACCATTCCATCGTAATATGTTACTGCTCCAGGATTTAATTCTTTATAATCATCTACTCTTCCGTGAATGTCGTAGAATTCTTTAATCTTTTCATCTGTTCTCCAAATAGATGAAAGACATGTTGTTTCTGTTGTCATAACATCAACACCAATTCTGAAATCAGCACTTAAGTTGCTTACACCAGGTCCAACAAATTCCATTACTTTATTGTTTACATATCCATTAGCAAATACTTCACCAATAATTGCAAGAGCAACGTCCTGAGGTCCAACTCCCTTTGCAGGTGCTCCTGTCATATAGATACCGATTACACCCGGCATGTTAATGTCATATGTCTGAGATAATAACTGTTTGACTAATTCAGGTCCGCCTTCTCCCATTGCCATAGTTCCCAAAGCACCGTAACGTGTATGAGAATCTGAGCCTAAAATCATCTTTCCACCGCCTGCAAGCATTTCTCTTGCAAACTGATGAATTACTGCCTGATGAGGTGGTACATAAACTCCACCGTATTTCTTTGCACATGTAAGTCCAAACATGTGGTCATCTTCATTAATAGTTCCACCTACTGCACATAAACTGTTGTGACAGTTTGTAAGTACATATGGTATTGGGAATTTCTCTAAGCCTGAAGCTCTTGCTGTCTGGATAATTCCTACGAATGTAATATCATGTGATGTCAGTTTATCAAATTTAATCTGGAGTTTTTCCATGTTTCCAGATGTATTATGGCTGTTTAAAATGTTATATGCCATTGTATTCTTAGCTGCTTCTTCTTTTGTTAAATAATTCTGGCCTAATTTTGATTTTAAAATTTCTTCAGAATCGTCCCCAACTTCAATTACTTCGTTACCGTTTAAAAGGTAAGCTCCACCTTTACTTAATGTAATCATTATCGTCCTCCTAAATGCCATTAAATATACATATCAATCTCAGAATGTATTTCAGTTTATTATACATTTTTTTAGCCTTTTATGCAATGCCGACGGACGTTTGTCTGCATTAATAATTGATGTTTTTAACCATAATAGACACATTTCTAATTCACGTCGAATTTCTTATATTGTAAATTAGCAGTTTTTGTTTTATATTACTTTCTAAAGGGGTGTATAAATAGAGAGTTTGTCCTTTTATTTTGTGAGGTAAACTCTTGTTTTATAATACTTAGTTTCATCGTTTGGTTTATTTGTGACTAATTTATTCGAAACTAAACCTTTATTATGTATTTAGTTTTATGGAGGGTTTTTATGATTATTGCAATGGTTTGCGATTTCTTAGGTGAGGAAAACAATGGTACCACAATTTTTTGCTACAATTTAATTGAATGGTTAACAAGACACGGACATTCTGTAAATATTATTTGTCCGGATAAAGACAAGTCTGATATAAATTCATGTTTTATTGTTCCTCAAAAAAAGCATTTAACTAGTATTGAAAAGCGTTTTGCCAATCAGGGGCTTGTATTTGCGAAGCCAAAGCGTTCTGTTATTAGGAAGGCTGTTTTGGGAACAGATGGGGTTTTAATAATTACGCCATTTTCTCTTGGAAAATATGTTACAAAATACGCTTTGGAGCACCACATTCCTGTAATGGCGACTTTTCAATGTCAGGCAGATTCGCTTATTCGTCCTATTCGAATTGGTTCCAAAGATAAATATAAAAAGAAAATTTACAAACAATTTTATGAACAGGTATACAAATATTGTCAGGCTATACATTTTCCATCTGCGTTTTTATGCAGAGATTTTGAAAAATATATCGGATACACTCCTCATTATATTATTTCCTCGGGAATTAGTTCTGATTTTAGCAAAAAAGTATCATGCCACAGACCTGTAGACAGCAATTTTAGAATTATATATATTGCACGTTTATCTAAACACAAAAATCACAAAGTACTAATTAACGCTGTAAACATGAGTAAATATAAAAACAGAATTCAACTTATTTTTGCGGGTGATGGAGATTACAAATCTTCAATTGAGCGTGACGCCTGCGGACTTATAAATCAACCTATTATTCGTACATATTCAAGGCCTGAATTATTAGAAGTTATTGCGACTTGCGATTTATATGTTCATGCTGCAAACGAAGAAACTGAGGGCATTGCCTGCCTCGAAGCGGCCACATGCGGACTTGTTCCTATCATAAACGATTCACCTAATTCCGCCGCTCCTGCTTATGCAATAGATGAAAAAAACTTGTTTAATTATAACGATGCTGCTGACCTTGCTGAAAAGATAGATTATTGGCTCGACCATCCAAAAGAACGTAATGAAAGAAGTTTAGAATATCTTGATTTTACAAAAAAATACAGTTTAGCCGAATCCATGAGCGCAATGGAAAAGATGTTTAAGCTTGTAATTTATAAGCAGTGATTGCTTGTTTTTCAGCTGGATTTATGCCATAACGGAAGTGTTTTTGGATTGACTTAAGATTAAAAACAGAGGTGCATTGGCAATCGCCAATGCACCTCTGTTAATTAAGGAATTTTTACATCCCATTTTTTATTAAATTCAAACTATTGTAAATTCATTTCTAACTTAACAAATTTATTTCTAATTCGATTAAATTCAATTATTCCAAGTTATTATCTAGCTTTCTTCTTAGGAATCTTCTTGAACTCAATATAGCCTACATTCATTCCGGCCATTACATGTTCAAGTTCTAAGTTGTAGAAACCTTTGTCTAATTTTACTTTGCAAAGTTTCTGTGTAATCCATTTTCCATCTGTACCACTTGTCTGAATAACAACCATAACCTTGTCATTTGCATGAACATTTACTGTACACTGTGAAAGATTTGGAAGTGGTGATGAAATATGTACAATTATTGTGTACTCAGCATCTTCATCAATTTCAACTGTAGCATTATCTGTTCCTTCAAATTTAATCTTAGCATCATTTGCAAGTTTCTGAACTTCATATTTTGCATCTGATGCTGATTCGAAGTATTCAGCTACATTTGTATCTATTAATTCTCTTTCGATAACAGGTGCTACAAGTATAAATCTTAAGATGTTCATTGAAGCTCTCTGAAGTTCTCCAACTGTAAGTCTTCCTTCGATTATTGCTGCCTCTGTATTGTCACCATTTGAATTAATTTCTGCTCCATTGTTGTTTACTACCATGTAAGCATCATTCTGTGCGCGAACCATGTCTCTTGTATCCTGATTTGACTCTTTTCCTCCAGTTACAACGTCGTTCATTTTTGCCCACCAGTCAGTCATTACAAAACCTTTATATCCCCATTCTTTTCTAAGAATAGTTGTACATAAGTCATAATTTGAAGCTGCCCAATGTCCGTTGATCGGATTATATGATGTCATAATGGACATTACTGTTTTTTCCTTTACAGCCATTTCAAAGCTCTTCAAATAGATTTCTCTGATTGCTCTTTCTGAACATACAGCATCAATCTTAAATCTGTGTGATTCCTGACCATTTAATGCAAAATGCTTAATTGTTCCCCAGGCGCCACCATCTTTAATTCCGCCTGTTGAAGCAACTGACATTTTTCCTGAAAGGAAAGGATCTTCTGAAAAATATTCAAAATTTCTTCCGTTTAATGGATTACGACGAATATTTACACCAGGTCCAAGTAAAGTATCAACCTGATTTCTGTATAATTCCTGACCTTCCATTGTATATAATTCTCTAACAAGTTCTGTATTCCATGTTGCACTTAAAGCTGTTCCAATTGGAAGCTGTGTTGCTTTTCCTTCCATGCGAAGACCACTAGGACCATCTGCACAACATGCTGCCGGAATGCCGTAGTTAAATAAGCTATCACTCATTCCACCAAATGCTGATGCTGTTCCTCTTGTTACTCGTGGATTACTCATTCCTTCACCACGAATGATTATAGCCATTTCTTCAATAGACAACTGAGCAACAAATTTTTCTAATGTTGCTTTACCGTCACGAACATCCTGAAGTGTAATTCCCATATCTCCTGTTATTGGCATGTCCATTGGAAGATTGTCTGAAATTCTTTTAGCCATGTCAACTGTCTGAGTTGAAACAGGTACATATGTAACTTCATAAGTTCCGTCAGCATTTTTCTTACCAGGCTTCATAATATTTATAGCCTCTGTAGGAGCCATTGCTTCCTGAAGTTCTTCAACTACAACAAGTTCTTCCTCATTGTATGTATTAATCTTTGTAAGATTCTTAACGCTGTTACCAACATAAATATTATATTCGCCTGCTTCTAAAACATAGCATGATTTGTGTCCTGTAACACCTGAATCATCGTAAGAAGCCATATCTGAAATCTTAAATTCTAATGTCAATTCCTGACTTTCGCCCGGTGCAAGTTTCTTTGTCTTTGCAAATGCAATAAGTTCTCTTGCAGGTTTTCCAAGTTCACCCTGAGGTGCTTCATAATATACCTGAACAACTTCTTTTCCTGCAAATTTGTCACCTGTATTTGTAACCTTAACATTCAATTCGATTGAATCTGTCTTTTCTTTTACAGTCTGTGTTTCAATATCAAATGTTGTATAAGATAATCCATAACCAAATTCAAACTGAACTTTGTCCGGTGCAAATGTTTCAAAATATCTGTATCCGATATAAATATCTTCTTCATAAAGATTCTTAAATTCATTACCAAAATTCTTTGTTGATGGATAATCCTCAATACTGTATGCTATTGTATCTGCAAGCTTACCACTTGGTGTTTCAGCACCTGAAAGTACATCAACTACTGCTGTTCCACCTTCCATACCTCCTTGCCATACAATAATTACTGACTTAATGCTTCCGTTATATTCTTCGTCATTAATCCAGCTCAAATCAATAATATTTGACACATTTAAAACGATACATACATTATCAAATGCTTTTGTTATATTTCTAAGATTTTCTTTTTCTTCATCTGTTAAAATATAACTTCCCTGCCAAATTGCGTTATCCTTATCTTCTCCGGCAGTTCTACCTATAATGTATAACGCCTTGTTAGTCTTTGCTGCCTGTTCCTTAGCAAATGCTTCATCGATAGGCATATCCTTCTGGAACCATGGTTCACATGCCCATCCACCACCACCATTATCAAATGGGTGGTCTTTTAACCACTTCTTATACTTTTCAACTAATGTTTCATCAATGTTAAGATTGCTGTTTTCAAATCCGTCTAAGATGTTAGTAGCATATTCAACATTAACTGCACCACCTGAACCTGTACCACTTCTATAATATTCAATCTGTGGTCGACCGAATACTGAAATTTTGTCTTCCTGTCTAAGTGGTAACATTCCGCCTTCGTTCTTTAACAATACAATACCTTCTGCAGCAGCCTCTTTACTCTTCTGAGAAAATCCCTCTACCGGCACTCCAAACATATTTGTGCTCATTACAATTCCTCCCGAAATCACATACTATTGTTGTTTTTAACTATAACATACTGAATTTATAATTGCTATATTCCGGCAATATAAAAATGTTTTTATTTATTATAGACTTTTAATTGATTTTTTTGCTACTTTCCTTTATTTATCGGCATTTCAAATTATAAAACATTTCAATCCTCGTTAAATTGAAACGTTTTTATTTTTAGTTGGATACATTGTTATTTTTTTATCAATTTATAAGGGAGATTTTCCTCTTAATAAGTCATATAATTTAAAACATTCTTCTCATATTGTTTAGGTCAAATAAGAGAAGAAATTTCGGTCATATTAATAAAAAACAAAGTTTAGCTTTTGGTGCAAATTTAAAAATTTTCAGCCATATTAGTAAATAACAATTTTAGCATTTGGGTAAACTTAATTAAGCCAGTCAATAAAAAAGTTCCAACCATGTTAATATATAACAATTTTAGCATTTTGGTGCAAATCAAAAAGCTCCAACCATGTCGGAAATATTTTATTACCAACATGACTGGAGCTATTATTTAAATTCGTACAACGCCTTTTATACTAATTATTTATATTTACCTAACGGCTTTCTCTTACTAATTTTCTATATTTCTTTCCCTGTCCTTTAGCGCATTTAATAACAATTTTTGAATTAGCATTCTTAAATGCACCTTTCTTAATTTTTTTCAATTTCTTACCTTTAATAACTAAAGTTTTAAGATTTTTGCATCCTTTGAAAGAATTCTTTCCGATAACTCTTACATTTTTTCCAACTACAACACTTCTTATGTTCTTGTTGTTTTTAAATGCGTTTGGTGCAATCGCTGTAACTTTATAGTTAACATTATTATAATTAATTGATGCAGGAACTTTTACATTCTTCGCCTTTTTATTTATATTTCCTAAAAATGTTACTGTAGGATTCTTTGAATTTGCAGCTGATGTAGCTTTATACTTTTTACCTTTTACAATAATAAGTGTGTTTTGCAAATCATTATTTGTTGTATTGTTTGCATTGTTATTAGTCACATTATTTTTTCCGTCGTTATTTGCTGGATTTTCAACTGGCGGCTGACCATTTTCTTTAAGGTTAAAATCAAATTTAACAGCTATAACTGTATCCGGTTTCACCTCTACACTTTCTCCATCAGTTTCAGCCGGGCATGAATAATTAAAATTTCCATCAACCTTATAATCTCTATAACCTTTTTCACCTGTCAAATCAGAATTAACCGTTACATCAAATTTAATTCCTTCTTCTTTTAACTTTTCCTGTAAAGGATTATATTTAATTTCGTTATTATCTTCATCAGTTTTTGTAACTGTTGTAGCTATATCTTTAATATCTTGTGCAAATTTATTGAGGCTTTCAATCATATTGTCTGAAATATATTTCTCTGCTTCTACAGGCATTGTTAATATTTCATCAAATCCCGGAAGAGCTTTTAACTGACCGAATACCAAATCAACTATAGTTTTTGAATTTGAAGATAAGGCATCTGCAATAGCCAATACAATTTCTGATGCCTGCTCATCTGTAACTTTAAAAGTTGTCTTCGTTCCATTTGTTGTTTCAAATTTAGCAAATGCAGAATCTGCTGTGTTCAGCACTAATTTTGCAAGATTCATTACTGTATTAACAACCTGTTCACCTGTTAATGCAAAGTTAGCTTCTTTTGCTTCCTCTCCATATTTTAAGTCAATTACTTTTCCTAATTCATCCTGTTCAAATAATTTATTATCAATGTCTTTCTGTTCAACAACTTCCACTCCGATAATAGGATAATATTTTCCACATTTATCCTTTAACATATTATTAATTTCTGCAACAGAATCTAATTCAATTGATTTTAACGCCGGAATTTCGAGTGCTTCACACACTTTGCTTGTTGTCATGCCACAATATTCTGACATGAATTTAACAAATGAATCTAAATCAATTTTTACATTTCCATTATTATATTCAATTTTTGTGAGTTTCATCTCTTTTCCGTTTGCAATATTTCCTGCCAATTCAACTGAAAACTGAGTTGTAGTTACTATTTCTGTTGAAACTTTAGCATTAATTGTAAATCTGTCGGTGTACTTATATGTATCTTCTTTTTCATCATAGCTTTCAAGCAATCCTAGTTTTTGTGAATGATCATCCCATGCTGCCCTATATGCCGTTCTTCCATCCTCACCTTTTGTATCATCGTCATTTCTGTGAGCCTCACGGTATACACTATACAAAATCTCATTGATTTTCTCCGACACTTCGTCCCCCGCAATATCAATACCCACATTTCCACTGCCTGTAGCATTACTTACGTCCATCATTGATACTGCTTTACTAAATGTCGTATTTGTTGCAGCCGGAGTCTGAACTCCTGCCATAGAAACCGTCATAACTCCTGCGAGAGTCATGGCTGCCACTTGTTTAAAATTTCTCATATTTCCTCCTTTTAGTCTCTGATTTTTTTCATGCGTCACTATAATTATTTATTTTTCTACGCACTACTCTTTCATTTTATTCATGTTACTTTTAAATTATACCATTAAAATTATCATATTAATTTGTAACATTTCGCCTTATTTCGACTTTTAAGGAGATATGAAATAAAAAAAACCTTATCTATATAAATACCTTTATAAGACAAAAAAAGACTTTCCACATGGAAAGTCTTTTTATATAACCTTATTCTACTGTGTAAGGCATTAAAGCAACGTGTCTTGCTCTCTTGATTGCTACTGTAAGAGCTCTCTGGTGCTTAGCGCAGTTTCCAGTAATTCTTCTAGGAAGAATTTTTCCTCTTTCAGATACATATCTCTTTAATTTGTTTGTGTCTTTATAATCAATTACGTTGTTTTCACTAGCACAAAATACGCAAACTTTTTTTCTTCTACGACCGCCTCTTCTTCTCATTGGAGAATCAGGTCTTTCACTCTTATTAAATGCCATAGTTTTGACCTCCTATAATACTAATTAACTATGTTTATGTTAATCGTCTAATCTCTAAAAGTTAAATGGTAATCCTACATCTTCAACACCATCAGGGATATTCATAAATCCATCTCCGGCTGGAGCTGTTGGAGCTGACTGTGCCTGTGGCTGGAAACCACCTTCATTATTAGAAGCACTTGCTTTGCTTTCAGCAAATTCCTGATTTTCTACTACAACTTCTGTTGTGTAAACTTTATTACCATCTTTGTTTGTATAGCTTCCTGTCTGAATACGACCTTCTGCTACAATCTTAGTTCCCTGATGTAAGTACTTTTCAGCGAATTCTCCATTTCTTCCAAATGCTACGCAAGAAATGAAATCTGCTGTCTGCTGGTCGTTGTCTCTTCTAAATCTACGATCAACTGCTAATGTATATCTGGCAATTGCCATTGGGCTATCGCCCTGTGAATATCTTACGTCAGGATCACGGGTTAATCTACCCATAAGAATAACTTTATTCATATTATACCTCTTTATGTTTCAAAAACCTATGCCTCAACCTTTACGCACAAATATCTGATAACATTTTCCATAATACGAATCTGATCTTCTATTTCGTTAGGACAATCTGTGTTATCAGTGTCGAAGTGAATGAAGTAATAATAAGCTTCTGACATCTTCTGAATTTCGTAAGCTAATTTCTTCTTACCCCATTCTTCTACGTCAGTAATTGTTCCACCAAAACGTGTTACAAGGTTGCTTACCTTTTCGATTTCAGCGGCTCTTTCTTCTTCTTCGAGTTTTGCACTAACAACAACTACTAATTCATACTTGTTCATGCTTTCTTACCTCCTTTTGGTCTCTGGCCTCCCTATTTCATTTAGGAAAGCAAGGAAAATTAATATATATCACGAATTGACATTTTATCATAATTCAAGAGCAAATGCAAGAAAATTTTATTCTAAATTTAACTTTTTACTTAATATGTAATAAGTTGCTATATAACTTGCAATCGAAACCACAATTGATAAAACTATACCAAATATAAATATCTGATTTGCAAATGCACTAATATCGTAACTATTACCTAAACTATGCATACATATAACCAAAAATACTGATGATACAACTTGATTTATTATGTAATATCCAATGTAAGCTAATATTGCACCAACTACTCTGTGCTTAGTATAAAGCTGTCCGATGCTTAAGCATGCATACATAAGTATTGGCATACCTATTACTGTCACTATTGCTGCAATTATGCCTTCAGCAACATATCCCCATGCACCTAATTGAGTTAATTTCTGCACACTATAAGATATATCTCTTGCATAATCGATATCTTTACTATAAGTTACTACAAAAATCGAAACTCCAGTCAATACTACTGTTGCTATAACCCATGTAATACAAACTATCATTTTACTTGCAATGTGCTGTCCTACTGTAGCCGGAAGTGTAAATGTTAAATATCCTTCATCTTTAAGCATATTAAAATAAAATCTTCTTAACATTAATACAACTGTTGCTACTGCGATTGCTATAATAGCTATGACATAACTTGCCATTATGATTCCAAACAATATATCAACTACTCTCAACTGTACATCTGATGTGTCCTCAATTATGAGCATAATTTTATTACCAATTGTAAGCAACGCCAAAACTATATATAATCCTATAAAATATCTTGAAGTTGCTTTATATTCATATTTTAATAATTTTCCTAACATTTAAATACCTCCCTGAAAAGTTCATCTACTGACTTTCCTTCCTCTTCTCTTATCTCATCAACTGTCTTATGCATAACTAAATGTCCATTCTTAATCATGACAACCTCATCTAATATCTGCTCAACATCTGAAATCAAATGTGTTGAAATAATAACAGAAGCTTCCGGATTGTAATTAGTTATAATTGTGTTAAGTATATAATCTCTCGCAGCCGGATCAACACCTCCAATCGGTTCATCAAGGAAATATAATTGAGCCTTTCTACTCATAACCAAAATAAGCTGAACCTTTTCCTTTGTTCCCTTAGACATGGTTTTCAACTTATCATTAATGTTAATATTAAGTCTTTCAAACATCTTATAAGCACACTGAGCATCAAAGTCTTCATAAAAATCGTCAAAGAATCCTACCATTTCTTTAACTTTCATCCAATCATTCAAATATGTTCTCTCAGGTAGATATGAAACTATGCTCTTTGTTTCAACTCCTACTTTCTTTCCATCAATTAATATCTCACCTTTAGTCGGTGTAAGTAAACCGTTAGACATCTTTATAAGTGTTGTCTTTCCACTTCCATTAGGTCCTAAAAGGCCAATTATCTTTCCTCTTTCAATAGAAAGATTAAGATTCTCTACTGCAGTAAAAGCTCCATATTTTTTAGTCAAATCTTTACATTCAAATATTATGCTCATTATTTTCCCTCCTCTATAATTTTCACAATCTGTTCTTTGCTAAACCCCAATTGTTCCATCTTCTCAATGTATTTCTGTGTTAATTCTATTGCTGTACTCTTCTTAGATTCCATAATTACTCCCACATTATCTGTTACTGTTCTACCAGTCGTTCTATTAGTTACTACATATCCCTCTCTCTCAAGTTCCGCCATCGCTCTCTGCATCGTATTAGGATTAACTGCTGCTTCTGTAGCTAATTCCCTTACTGACGGAAGCCTGCTTCCAGGCGGATATTCTCCCACAATTATGCGTTCCTTAATCTGCTCTAATATTTGAGCATATATTGGTCTGTCACTCTCAAATTTCCAAGGCATCTCTCTCATCTCCTTATATAACGCAAATTAATATATTGTATATTTGTATTAGTTACTTAATACAAATATACAATATATATTTATAATGTCAACTATTTCTTTTAAATGATTTTCTTAATATTTTATTAACTACATGGTGGGATTAGTATTCTTTTTTATTTTGGAAAAAATAAAAAGACATTCCATTGCTGAAATATCTTCTTATTTTATGATAATTATTCAAATTATAATTTACATTATTTAACCAATTTCCTACTCATTCCCCAAGTACTTTTTTACACTTTTCTCAAATGTTTTTCTAGGTAGCATTACTATATGATTGCAGCCTAGACATTTTATTTTAAAATCGGCACCAACGCGAATTATTTCCCATTCGTTTGTTCCGCAAGGATGACCTTTTTTCAATACAACTTTATCGCCTAATTTGTAATCCATTTTAATCGCCTCCCTGTTTTTTTATTTATTAAATTTGTTAAACAGTCTTAGAATATAATCTTATATTCTTAAAATTCGTGAATTTCAAATTTTTAGAATGTGTTATATTTATTCTCCCTGAGCTTTCCATTTAACAATTGTCTTTATATTCTGGCTGTCATATTTTGCATTATCCAAGCCATTTTCCTGACTTTCACCATCTGTAGTGCTCTGACTTTCGTCCGCATTTTTCTTGCCATCTTTCTTATCTTCTTCATAATAAATTGTTATCTGTGCGCCCGGCTTGATGAAAATAAGGCTTTCATCTTCAGCAAACAATTCTTTATATACATTGTTATTTTCATCAGAAATATATACATAAGTTTCACCGTCTGTTGTAATGTACTCAATATCAGTAACCTGTATATTTACATTTGGCAAATCATTGTTCATGTCATCGATTGCCTGCTTGTTGCCTAAATTATTTTCCTTCATAAGTTTATTGTAAGAAGAAAGCGTATCTCTTTGCGTTGTTCCAGTAGCAACAATGCTGTATTTTTTTACATTTACAAGGGCATACTGTTTTACGAGGTTGCTCTTGTCCTTCAAAACCATGAAATATGTTGGCTCGCCACCTATATTTATGATTGCAGGGAATGAAGCCTTGTATCCTAAATTCTGGACCTGACCTTCTGCTGCGTCCATTGCTGAAAATTCTTCTGCACCTGCTGCCTTGAAGTATCTTGTTTCTCCGGTTCTTGCATTTATCATTACAAATCCAATATTAGATGAATCGTCAATAACAGAAGTTACGCCTGTGTAAATCCATACGTCATCATCCATTACCTTGTAGCCATAATCCTCTGTTGTTATTTTACAATCCTTCTGACCTATTATGCTGTTGATGAATCCGTCTGACAAAGTTCCATACCAGTCGAATTTTCTCGTTGCCAAATCACCATCATAAACTCTGTCTACCCACTGTGGCACATTTTTTACATCATAATATTTGCTTTTGCCTGTGCAAGGGTCAAATATGACAACGCCTTTTACGTCTTTACCACCAAACAAGCCTATCTTTGCTGTTAATGTTGGGCAAATATAATATGGATTTCCATCATTATCTAATTCAAAATAATATCCTTCAAAAATTGCTGTAGGATATTCAAATCTAAGTTTTCTTTGTAATTTGTCATTAAATCGTGCTGAAGAAGTATACTTAATTGGTTTGTCTAATTTTATATATTCTGCTTCAAATTCCACAGGGTCTACCAAAACATATCCCGGTATACCATTTTTTCTGTTGTTAAACCATTTGAAAAAATCTGCATACTCTAGCGTTGCTACTTTCTTTGGCTGGCCATTGTAATCTATCTGGTTGTAATCCTGATTAATTACATACTGACTTACAAGGTCTGATAATGAGCCAATTGCTCTTTCGCCGACAACTCTTGCACTCTTTGTATCCATAAGCGCAATATCATTGACTGTGTCTGTCTGGGCGATTTCATCTTCAAATTTGCATTCTTTCACTTTGATAAGACTTGAATATCTTGAAGCGTTAAATATTTCTAAAGATGTTAATCCGCCAATCACTACCACAACCACGCCAATTGCGATAACAGCCGTTACAATTTTTGATACTATTGTTACACTTAGCTGCTCAATATTATTTTCCTTACTGCAAAAAAATGTTGCAATCAAAAACAATAGTACAAAGAATCCCTGAAAAATCCAGCTTCCTATATCATGTATGTTAAGTGGCGGTAACAAAATGTAGAACGCAATAAATTCTAATATTGCTACTACTATTAGTGCTATAATCGTTTTTGCAACCGATGTTTTTTCAGTATAATTTTTCAACATTAAATATTCCTCCATATATATAAACCTTCAGTAAATAAATTATTCCTGTATTTTATTTATTCTTTATTACAATAAACTATTCTTATCATTTACATTAGATCTTCGTTGTAATGAGCTCTTCCTCCTCCGATAAATTTCGCTCTGCTTCGTGCAGCAATTACCCTTGCCTGACCTATTATATTATTTTCCATTTTAACAGGTACAGCCACTTTCTTTATGTGCATTCCTATTAAAGTTCCACCGATATCAATCCCTGCATTTGCCTGAATTTCTTCTATAGCTATAGGATCTTTAAATGTGTTATATGCTGTAGTTCCAAATGAGCCACCTGCTTTTGGCTGCGGTACAACATTTACTTCATATGCATTTGGCACAGCCTCACGCTCTACTATAATCGCCCTGTTCAAATGTTCACAGCACTGTGCAGCAAGATAGATTCCTCTTTCCTGAGTGACCTTATAAATTCCTTCAAAAACTGCTTCAGCTACCTGAAGATTTGAGTTTGTTCCTATTTTATCTCCACAAACTTCACTTGATGAACAACCTACTACTAAGATTTGTCCTTTTTTTAATTTACCTGCATCACATATTTCATTGGCAACATTTTCTGCCTGTTTTCTAATTTCCTCGTACATAAAAATCGCCTCCTGTTTTCTACGAGTGATTGTACTCCTTTATTATATAAAAAATCAAGGAGTTACCGCAACTAAAATTACAGCAACTCCTTTTATATTTATTATTAGCTTAATAATTTGTTATTTAGTTAACTTTTAATACGCTCTTAAATGCATTGCTTGCGTTTAAAACTTCAACTAATACAAGTCCTAATACAAGGCATGTAATTCCCTGAACTCCATTACTTGGAATTGAAGCTGCTGCTGTCATTCCGTATCCTAAAAGTGTGCTTTCATATAAGAAGTAACCGAATACCATTACTAACTCAGCTACTACTGCACTAACTGCAAATGCCAAATGCTTATTTGCCTTTGCAATTATCTTAAATAAAAGAACTGCTACAATACCCATAAGTGCTTTAATAATAAATGTTCCAGGTACATATGTTGTGTATCCTGCAATTAAATCAGCAAGTGCCGGTCCTAATCCTGCTGCGGCTGCTGCAAAGAAAAGATTTTCATCTACTAATTTGCCTTTTTTGTTGCCTACATAAAATGTTCCTAATACCCATGCTGCTAATAAAACTACTGTATCACCAATGTTAACATATCCTGATGTTCCAATAGTAGGGATTCTGATAATCATTGTTGCTACGCATCCAAGTGCAGCAAACATTGCAGCTAAAACTAACTTAACAATTTTTTCAGTTGAATTGTTCATAATTTTCCTCCTGTTTAATCAGAAATCTGTAAATCCATCAAGCATATATGAACGTCTTTGCTTTATTTCTGACCTTTTTCTTTTAATATAATTCTTATTTAAACAATTTTATCAATATATGGTATTAGATAAATAGTCAGTTTTTATGTAATTGACAATACCAGTTAGTTGTATTACACACATGGCTTCGCCATGTTTTAACACCTCAAATCCGCTTCGCTTCTTCGTCTTGTATTTTGTTATACACTTGGCTTCGCCATGTTTAAACACCTCAAATCCGCTTCGCTTCTTTTCGGTGATTATACATTCTCCAAACACTTTCTGCTTTTTTTGCAAGCAAAAAGCAGAAAGTGCTTGGCTCATTGTGTATAACAAAAGAGAGAAATTCTTTTCGAACTTCTCTCTAAATCTTAATCTTAATTATTCTGCGTCTGCTTTTTCAACATCAACAATTGCAGTTTTCTGCATTGGGATTCTGCAGTTTTTGTTATTACCAAATTCTACGATAACCATATCGTCCTGAACATCAATAACCATTCCGTAAAATCCACTTGTTGTAAGAATACTGTCTCCAACAGCTACACTTTCTCTAATTTCATCCTGTCTCTTTTCCTGTTTTTTCTGTGGACGAATCATTGCAAAATACATAAATCCAAAGATTACCACACACCAAACAATCATCATAACTGTTCCCATTGCACCACCTGTTGATGATGAAGCTAATAACATATCTGTCATTTTAATCCTCCTAACGCTTGTCGTTTTCTTTAAAGCCTTCTAATTTCTTTGCTTTATATTCACTATAATTTCCTGCTTCTATGGCAGCTCGAATTTCTTCCATCATTGTATTATAAAAATACAAATTATGCAACACACATAATCTCATACCTAGCATTTCTTTTGCTTTAAGCAAATGTCTGATGTATGCACGGCTATGATGTTTACATGCAGGACACTGACATCCTTCTTCAATTGGTCTGTCATCTGTCTCATATTTTGCATTAAATAAATTAATCTTGCCCTTATTAGTATACAAATGTCCATGGCGTCCATTTCTTGTAGGATATACACAGTCAAAGAAGTCAACTCCTCTGTCAACTGCCTCTAAAATATTGGCAGGTGTACCTACTCCCATTAGATAAGTTGGTTTATTCTGCGGTAAATACGGAACCACTGATTCAAGAATTCTGTACATTTCTTCATGAGTTTCACCTACTGCAAGTCCACCTACTGCATATCCGTCTAAATCCATTTCTGTTATTGCCTTTGCATGTTCGATACGGATATCATCATATACTCCGCCCTGATTAATACCAAATAACATCTGATTCTTATTAATTGTATCTTCAAGGCCGTTTAATCTGTTCATTTCGTTCTTACATCTTTCAAGCCATCTGGTTGTTCTGTTTACAGATGCCTGAATATATTCTCTTGACGCAACACTTGAAGGGCATTCATCAAATGCCATTGCAATTGTTGAAGCTAAATTTGACTGAATCTGCATACTTTCTTCAGGTCCCATAAAAATCTTTCTTCCATCTACATGAGACTGAAAATATACGCCCTCTTCTTTTATCTTTCTAAGTCCTGCAAGCGAAAATACCTGAAATCCGCCTGAATCCGTAAGAATAGGCTTATCCCAATTCATAAACTTATGAAGACCACCAAGTTGTTTTACAATGTGATCTCCCGGTCGTACATGCAAATGATATGTATTTGACAATTCGACCTGAGTCTTTATATGTTGTAAATCTTCTGTTCCTACTGCTCCCTTAATTGCTGCAGCAGTTCCTACATTCATAAATACCGGTGTCTGGATTGTACCGTGAACTGTTTCGAATTCTCCACGCTTAGCCAAACCATCAGTTTTCAATATTTTATACATAAAATTTTCTTTCCTTCTTTATGGTAATATATGTCCGGCAGACAAATATAATTTATACCATTCTTCTCTTGAAATTTCAATATCAGATGCTTGTGCAATCTGTTTTAATCTTTCAGCATTTGTTGTTCCTGCAATCATCTGCATATTAGCCGGATGTCTTAATATCCACGCTGTCACAATTGTTGTAGGAGTAACATTATATTTTTGTGCCAATTCATCAATAACTTTGTTAAGTTCAGGGAATTTATCATTTCCAATAAACACACCTTCAAAAAATCCATACTGGAACGGAGACCAAGTCTGAATTGTTATATCGTTTAATCTGCAAAAATCAAGAACTGCTCCATCTCTATTTACAGCCCCATCAGATGACATGTTTACTTCAAGACCCTGACTAATCATATTTGAATTTGTAATACTTAATTGAAGCTGATTTGCACAAATCGGTTGCTTAACATATTTTTGAAGCAACTGAATCTGCATAGGATTCATATTTGAAACGCCAAAATTTCTTACCTTTCCACTCTTTTCTAATGTATCAAATGCATCAGCTACAACCTCAGGTTCCATTAATGCATCCGGTCTGTGAAGTAATAATGCATCCAAATAATCTGTTCCAAGTCTCTTAAGTATTCCGTCTACTGAATTAATGATGTGTTCCTTTGAAAAATCATACATAACACCCGGAACAATACCACATTTGGACTGAATAAAGAATTTTTCTCTATTTGTTGAAATGTTAAGTTTTGCTGCCTTTCCGAATAACTCTTCACAACTACCGCCACCATAAATATCTGCATGGTCAATATGATTAATACCAAGTTCCAAAGCTGTATCGATAAATTTTTCTGCTGTTTTTAAATCGAGTGCTCCTAATCTCATACAACCTAAAACGATCGCCGGTACTGATATATTTGTCTTTCCTAATTTTATCTGTTTCATTCGCTTTATACCTTTCTAAATCATTACCAAATTTCATTTGTCCAATCCTTTATATAATAATGGATTTTGGTAGTTAATTCAAGGAGGTTATAATCTATATAGATTATTGAAATAAAAAAGCAGATAATATTTAGCATCATCGAATATTTGTGTTGCATAATAACTATCTACTTTTTAATAATTTCACGTAAATCGAATTTTAATATTTATTTAATTAAAATTATTTTGGTAATTTTCAAATCCTAACTCATATAAATTATTTTTTCCTGTATATAAAGCTAATAAATCTAGTCCTTCAACTCCTGCTTCAATACATTGTCTTGCCAATTGTTCAGCATCACCATAAGGCAATCCAAACCTATCTTTAAATTTAATTGAATACACTTTTTCCTTTTTATACATATATGCATTAATAGTTGAACTTGCAGCAAAATAATTTAAGTCTTCTGAATTTTTATATACAACCACTGCCTTAACATTGTCTAATTTTTTATAATTTAAATCTAATTGCACAATATTCTCCATTTTTTTATGTTTGCTTTTATCCATTAAAATAAAACTAATTGCACAATCCCCTACATCTTCTAAATACAATGAGCACTTTCCATTTTTTATTTTTAAATCTCGTTTTATAATTTTGTTTCCATTTTTGTTTACATATCCATATTTTTTTATGTAATTTTTTATTCTTTCATAATTTTGTGTTAGTATATCTTTTTTATTTAATTCTTTATTATTGGAATCAAATTTTATTATTGGTGACCAAATTGTTTTTATCCCTTTACTATATTCCATATTACAATTTGTTCTAGTTCTAACATAATAAGTTTTATTCTTTTTTAAACCTTTTACTTCTAAATTCTCACTTTTTGTTTTATATATTTTAGTTTTTTTCTTTGGAAATTTTGCACTATCGGATACTTGAACTTCGTAATTAATTGCAACATCCATTTTTCTAATTTTTACTGTCATCTTATTTTTATTATTTTTTTTGATAGAATTAATAGACGTTCTTCCATCATATTTAGTTAAATATTCTTCTATTAAAAAAGAATCACATTCTATTGATGTTGAACTTAATGCATTAGCATCGTATATTAATTCATCATACTTTGTATTTATATTTGTTTCATCTATCATATTTTTAGATCTACCATCACCTAAATCTCCGCCTAAGCCAAAACAGATGGAATTTGCATCACAAGCTGCTTCAAAAACACAACAATATTTTTCTTTTTTACCTTTCTTTAACTGAATCCAATCGCCATACGCAATATTATCATAATTCGAGATTCTAAAAAAAATCAACTTATCACAATCAGTCGACTCTATATTAAATCTAATTTTATACGTTTTTCCCTTTTTAACATTTACATTTTTATTAATCATCTGTGCTCCCCAACATCCCCCATATCCTATTTCATCTAAATGCACTTTCCATTTGTCATCATTTTGATATATTTCAGAACCACTTGCTGCTTCATACCATCCATTATTACATCCAAAATAGCTTTCCCAATTTGCATAAGCCTCAACATTACTTCCAAATACCATAAAAAATAGCATTCCTAAAATCAAACTATAAATTTTTTTCATAATTTCCTCCATAATCATGATACAACATATTGTTTTGTTACATTTTAATTATATATGTGCATATTTAATCAGTCAACAAAAAGAACAAATTTTATATTTGATTCATATGTAATATCTTGTTATACTAATACAAGCAAATTTACAGAAGATATATTATGAGTTTACTAAAAAGTTTACTCAAATTTATTTGTTAAACACTTCTGACTACAATTAGGAGGCTCATTATGTTTGGTTCAACATATGGTAATACATTAAAAATAAGCACATGGGGAGAATCCCATGGCAAAGCATTAGGGGTCGTAGTTGACGGTTGTCCTGCCGGTCTTTCTTTATGCGAAGAAGATATTCAAGTATTCTTAGACAGAAGAAAACCAGGTCAGTCTGCTTTTACTACTCAGCGAAATGAAGGCGACCTTGTTGAAATCCTTTCAGGTGTATTTGAAGGAAAAACTACAGGAACACCTATTTCAATGATTGTTCGCAACAAAGAACAACGTTCAAAAGATTACAGCGAAATTGCAAATTATTATCGTCCGGGACATGCCGATTATACATTTGACGAAAAATTTGGTTTTAGGGATTATCGTGGTGGCGGACGCTCTTCAGGACGCGAAACTATCGGACGAGTTGCAGCAGGCGCCATTGCTTCAAAAATTTTAAACCAGCTTGGCATATCTATTACTACCTACTCTAAATCAATTGGTAATGTAGAAATAGATTATAACAAACTTGATAAAGATAATATTTTAAAAGACACTTTATATATGCCTGACAAAGAAGCCTCTGCTAAAGCTCAGGAACTATTAAAAGAAAAAATTGCTGATACTGATTCCGTTGGTGGCATTATTGAATGCGTTGTTAAAAATATGCCTGCCGGAGTTGGTGAACCTGTATTTGAAAAACTTGATGCAAATTTAGCAAAGGCTGTCATGTCTATCGGAGCTGTTAAAGGTGTTGAAATCGGAGATGGATTTGCCGTTGCCTCTGCTTGCGGTTCTGAAAACAACGATGATTTTAAAATGGAAAACGGAAAAATTGTAAAATCCACAAACCATGCCGGAGGAATACTTGGTGGAATAAGCGATGGCTCAGATATTATTTTAAGAGCTGCAGTCAAGCCTACTCCTTCTATTGCCAAAACACAGAATACGGTTACTAAATCAAACGAAGAAATCGAAATCAACATTCACGGACGACATGATCCTATAATTGTTCCTAGAGCCGTAGTTGTTGTAGAATCAATGGTAGCTCTTACATTGGTAGATATGTTATTTATGTCAATGACTTCTAAAATGGATGGCATTGTAAATTTCTTTAAGAAATAAATTGTTTAATTATCTTTTGAAAAATAAATCTTATTCATTTTTACAAATTTATTTTGATAAATTTTATTTTAATAAATCTTATGAAACTAAACGAAACAATTGATTATTTTAATTTTTTAATAAATAAATGGGCAGATAGAATTAAATCTAAATGCCCATTTATTTTGTTATTTTTCCTGCCTATTTACAACTTTTTCTAAAAGAAGCCCTGCCACAAACCATAAAGGTGCATAATCCAGGCGCACAACTCCCCTAATATTATATTTACATTTATTGTAATTCCATGGGCAGCAGTTATTTCGTTGCAATATAGTTCCTGAAATAAATTCCACGAAATAAATTCCAGCCATATAAATAAATCCCCTAAATATCATATTAAATTTTCTAAGTTTACTACTTAATGGTTTTATAACCGTCCCTAGTCCATATATAGGAAACATCCATATCGAGGTCTTTCCCATCATTTTTCTGTCATGATTCTTTATTCCCATTATGGACGTCCATACAACCTCCATACACCAACCTGCTATTCCACATTTAAAAAAATTTTTAATCATCATGTTTGTAGTATTGGCAAATAATACTCTATCTATTCAGATAATCATTCCATCTTGCATTAGACTCTTCCAAATCATGCTTCTTCATAATTCTATTTCTATCACTAAGAATTGCCAGCATTTCATCAACTATCTCCTCAAGTGGAAGTTTATCATAATGCGACAAATAGCCTATCATACGCTGTGCTGTCCAATCAGTGTTTAAGTTTTTTGTAATTTGGTCACAAAATTCCTCCGGATACCCTCTTCTTATCATCATATGATACAATTCAATGCTCTTTGTCGATTGAGACTTCATATACTAACTCCTTCTTCTTTACTTCTCCATTGCCGGTATGTCTATCTTTGTTTCCTCTCCATTTATATCTACACCACAAGCATACTCAGGCTGATAATACCCTTTTGTGTCAGTGATGTAATTAACATTTATTTTTTTTACCCTAATATCTAGTTTTTCATTTGAATAATATTTAAACTTTCCTTCTTTAATAAGATTATAAGCCTCTTTAAATGAAATACACTCTACATCCTTTAGTTTACTACATTTTATTACGTTATAATCTATATTTCCAATCACATTACCCTCATAGCAGGTCACCTCAATTGTCCCATTATACATAGTATCACCTTCAATAATTTTATCCGCATTAAAGGAATATACTCCATCGCCTTTATTTTCAAATGTGCATCCTGAAGGTATGTAAACACCATATTCATTCAATCGTTTTTCGATGTATTCCTCTGTTACATTTGAATCAGTTTTTGAAATTCCATCCTCTTCCTCATCATCAAAGTCGACAAATGAATATGTCCCATCAATATAATTTACAGATACATTTCCACCCTCTCCTCTGTATATTGCTGTATCGTCGTATAAATCTGTCAATGAATCATCTAATTTATCTCCTACATTTTTCAGAAATTTATCAGCAAATTCTTTTGTTTCTTTTTTATCCATACCTTCAACCGCATATACCGGATAATTTAGTTTTTCATCACTTAACTTTTCATCTGTGGATACATTGCTTACATTCGCTTTTATAATGTATTTTATCTGTAAATTACCAAATTCCTGCATATTATAAGTTGCAAATATAGCTCCAAATATTATTGCTGTTCCTATTAACGGAATAAAGCTCAGTATGACATTTTTCAAATTGTGCATTTTTCCTTTTAAACATTCGTAAATATAAATGACTAATGTATAAAATCCATATCCAATCATACATCCTATAAAATTGTTAAGTACATCATCACATTCTGCTACGCCTCTTCCTGTAATAAGTTGGACGCTTTCAATTATTACTGTAAAAGAAAATCCACATGCATATGTAACCCACCACTTTCTCGCTTTTTCAACTCCTAGCGGAAGTAAAAAGCCAAACGGAACAAACATACAAATGTTTAAAATTATGTTTCTCCATTCAATTGCTGAAAATGTATTCCATGCCGATTTATAAGAATAAAATAATGGTATTATTCTTTTTCCATAATCAATAAAGTACGATCTGTCCAACATAGTTGCAAGTAATACAACTACCAAATATATCCCAAATATAATTAACCATATAGCATTATTTTTCTTAATTGTTTTTTTGCCATGTAATATTTTTTTGTATACCCAAAAATAACCAATTGCTATAACAATTGCAAAAACGGCAACTGCTATAATTCCCACCAACAAATATTCTTTTGCTATCGAAAATAAATCCATTATTCTCATTCTTATTTATACCTTTCTTTTTTTAATTTCATTAAAAACAATCACACTCTACGTGATCACTTTGAACAGACTAGAATTCATATTTCTACATAAAATAAGTCTATGGCATTTATTATACCATAGACTTATTTTAAAATGCATTTATTAATGAAATCTTAACTATTTATATAATGGATACTTATCTGTAAGTCCTTTAACAATTTCTTTTGCTTTTTCCTGATTTGCATTAGCATCATCTGCAATTAATGTCATTGCCTGTGCAACTAAATCCATATCTGAAGTATCTAAGCCTCTTGTTGTAATTGCAGGTGTTCCAATACGTACACCACTTGTAATACCAGGTTTCTGTGGGTCATTTGGTATTGCATTCTTGTTACATGTAATATTTGCAGCATCTAATGCGATTTCAAATTCCTTACCTGTAATATTCTTGCTTCTTAAATCAACAAGCATTAAATGATTATCTGTACCACCTGAAACAAGGTCAAATCCTCTGCTTGTTAAACCATTAGCTAAAGCTGATGCATTATCAACAATGTTCTTAGCATATTCTTTAAATGATGGTTCTAATGCTTCCTTGAAACATACTGCCTTACCTGCTATTACATGCATTAAAGGGCCACCCTGAATTCCTGGGAAAATTGCCTTATTTAATTTATGTTCTGTAGCAAATTCTTCACTTGATAAAATTAATCCACCTCTTGGACCACGAAGTGTCTTATGAGTTGTAGTTGTTGTTACATGAGCATATGGAATTGGGCTCATATGTTGTCCACCTGCAACTAGACCTGCGATGTGTGCCATATCTACCATTAAATATGCACCTACTTCATCTGCAATTTCTCTAAATTTCTTAAAATCAATTGCTCTTGGGTAAGCACTTGCGCCTGCAACGATAAGTTTTGGCTTTGCTTCCTTAGCAATCTTTAATACTTCATCATAATCTATGTAGCCTTCGTCATTTACACCGTAAGGAACAATATTAAAATATGTTCCTGATACATTAACCTTACTTCCATGTGTTAAATGTCCGCCTGCATCAAGACTCATTCCCATTACTGTATCGCCCGGTTTTACAAGTGCAAAGAATACTGCAAAGTTAGCCTGTGCTCCTGAATGTGGCTGAACATTAGCATATGTACATCCAAATAACTTCTTTGCTCTTTCAATTGCAAGTGTTTCTACGATATCAACGTATTCACATCCGCCATAATATCTTTTACCCGGGTATCCTTCTGCATATTTATTTGTAAGCTGACTACCCATTGCTGCCATAACTGCTTTACTAACAATGTTTTCAGATGCAATAAGCTCCAAATGGCTCTGCTGTCTGTCATTTTCCTGAGCAATAGCTGCTGCAACTTCAGGATCAACTTTTTGTACTTCTTCAAATGTAAACATAATCTTACCTCCTAAATTTGTCAAACTACTAACACTTTATCACATTAAAGCCAAATTTAAAACTATTTTTAAAAATTTGTTATTTTTTAACTAACAAATGTAAAGTTTAATGTTAATAGTTATCTTTCCTGTTTATTTATTTTTAATTACAAAAATACCCACAGTTTCATTACTAACATCAAATTTTGGTTTGTCTTAGCAGTTCCATTAGTTTTCAACTATGGGTATTTTAATAAACAATCCATTGAACGCTACTGACCTGCTTCTTCATCCTCGCTTTCGCTGTAGCAATTATTTAGGATTTTTTTTATGCATTGATTTATTTCATTTCTTTCTTTACATTCTGCCTTCTTTTTTCCTTCACATTTAGGTGGCTCTAATTCTAATGGTTTAACATTCTGAAGTAGCAAATCACCCTCTACAAATTTTAGACATGGATTACTTTCAGCTTCATGTGTATTCATTTTAGGTGGTATAGTTTTTCCAATTGTATTAAATTTATATGCTTCATAGTATACAGTTCTCAAATATAATGTTATGCCTGCTGACATTGTACCTGTTGCCGGATCAAACTCCATAACTTTAGCAACTGCATTCATATTAATTCCATTTTCCACTGTATTATAATACATATTAAATCCTACATAATTAATAAAATATTCATTATAATTATTATAAACAGAGGATGCTCCATACGGTGCATACATATCTACTGTTACACTCCTTGGATTTGTATCAGGATCGTAATTCGTAGTTCCTACAGCTGGAAGATATACAGCCTCTAGTGGTACTGTAGCAAGATATTTTTTGCAACTGTCAAATAATCTTACATTAAACACAACTCTTAAATCCGTTAATTTTACCCTTAAGCAATTTGCTCTTCCCGGTATTGTAGTTACAGTTGAAAATACAGGTGGATTTCCCATCTCCTGCTGTTCTTCTTCTGTATACTCAACATTTTCTTCTTCTCCTGTTAAAAATCCTTTTCCTGAGTATATTTTTATATTTGCAACTAATAATTGAACATAACTTGTTGTAGGATATTGAGTCAAAATATTCTGCGGAATAGTTATCGTTCTACAGAGGTTAATTCCTACTTCATCATATATTACAGGAGCAAACACAGATAATTCTTCCGGCTCCCCGCAAGATGGTCTGATGCAAACATCACACTCTCTTTTACAACAGTTACAGCACTCATCGCAATCCATCACCTTGTACTCTGACATATTGTATCTCCATATTTTGTTTACTTTATTTTATGCCAAAATATTCATAATGTTCATTTTCAAGAATATATTTTATTACATAATTGTGGGAGATGAAATAATTATCGAAAGAACGCTCGCGCTGCTTGTCACTCGCAGCAGTTCTAAATTTCCAAATATATTTTGCTATTAGGACTTTTAGTCCTAAGCAAAATATATCTGTCAATTTGAAACGGCGGTGACAAATGCTCTTTCTTATAGTTATTTCATCTCCCACAATAGTGATTTAAAAGATATTAAAAGGAGTATTTGTATGTATAAAATTACACAATTAGAATCCGGACAACCGGTTATATTTTATTTAGAAAATGAAAAAGTTACTATGTACTCAATTAATTCAGGAAGAATCCGAAATCACGGAATTATTTTTACTGATGTAGAGTCTGATTTTGATATTTGTTCTGATTTAAAACTCATTCATTACATATCCCTTAATCATCAGACCGTTATTTCTTCAATGGATAACCTTAATATACGTGAAGATTATATCATTGAAGGAAATGTTCCAAGTTCTAATATTGAAAATACAAATTTCAAATTTATTCAATTTTATAATTGCCTGAACATTTTTTATTGCAGTCATAATTTAAAAGACAGTCATTTTTCCATAAGGGTTAGCAGATACACAACATTTGCCAAAGATTTTACGTTGTTAAAATCAGACAAAATAATTTCCGGTTTTAATGTATTTTCATACGATTCTTTATTATATTTATTTGTATTCTATTCTTCACAGGATTTTGATATATACAGTGTAAATTCAGATTATTCTATTGTAAATTTATTATCTAAACAGTATAATTCTTCTAATCCTGATTCATCATCTAATCTAACAAAGCACACTGATAAGGAATTAGAAAAATTACAGGCTTATTTCAACCAAATATTAGATGATAAAAATTCAGAAATTGAAAATTTAAAAGAAATTCAGACTAGCATCACTAATCAATACAATGAATTAGCTGATTATACCGGAAAACTCCAAGACGAAGTCAGAAAGCTTCGCTGCAACTATTAATTTTTATTTACAGAAAGTGAGGTACCTATGAAATATGAATTACTTATTTTGTATTTATTGATAATAAATATTTCAGCATTTATTCTTTATGGAATTGATAAACAGAAGGCTATAAAGCATAAATTTAGAATAAGTGAAAACACTTTAATTTTTTCTGCATTTATTGGTGGCTCGGTGGGTGCATTTCTTGGAATGCAGTTTTTCAGGCATAAAACAAAGCACCCCAAATTCATTATTGGAGTGCCTGTTTGTTTTATTATAAATGTTATTATCATTCTGTATATTTTAGGAATAATTGAATTCTAATATACTTTCTTATAAAAATTCAAATTAATATTCAAAAGACATCAGTATAATTAAACACTATAACATTAATTCTTACTGTTCTTTTTCTTTCAAATCTAATTTAATCTGAAGTTCCTGTAACTGAACATCATCAACTACATTTGGTGCATCTGTCATAAGACATGATGCATCTTTTACTTTAGGGAAAGCGATAACTTCACGAATATTATCTTCTCCTGCCATATGCATTACAAGTCTGTCTAATCCATAAGCAAGTCCTGCGTGTGGAGGTACACCGTATTTAAATGCAGTCAATAAGAAACCAAATTTTTCATTTGCCTGTTCAGGTGTAAATCCAAGTGCTTCAAACATCTTAGCCTGTACATCTGCCTGATGAATTCTCACACTACCGCCACCTAATTCTGTACCATTTAATACAATATCATAAGCTTTCGCACGAACACGTCCCGGATCAGAAATCAAATACTGAATATCTTCTTCCATAGGCATTGTAAATGGATGATGCATTGCAAGGAATCTTCCCTGTTCATCTGACCATTCAAACTGTGGAAATTCTGTAATCCATAAGAAGTTCCATTTTCCTTCAGGAATTATATCCATCTGTTTTGCAAGTTCAAGTCTTAATGCTCCAAGAGAATCCCATACAACTTTATTCTTATCTGCAGCAAATAACAATAAATCTCCAGGTTCTCCACCCATAGCGGCAATAAGATTATTCATTTCTTCTTCTGTCATAAATTTAGCAAATGAAGATTTAATTGTTCCATCTTCATGCATTGCAATATAGGCAAGACCTTTTGCGCCATAAGTCTTTACAAATTCAACAAGGGCATCAATTTTCTTTCTTGCCATTTCACCCTGTCCTTTAGCATTTAAACCACGAACAGTTCCACCATTTGCTACTGCTCCTGAAAATACACCAAATCCGCAATCCTTAACAACGTCAGTAACATTGATAAGTTCCATTCCAAAACGTGTATCAGGCTTATCTGAACCGTATCTGTCCATTGCTTCCTGCCATGTCATTCTTGGAAGTGGCAATGTAACATCTACTCCTAATACTTCTTTCCATAATGCCTGAAGCATTCTTTCATTAACATCTAAAATATCATCTACATCAACAAATGATAATTCCATATCAAGCTGTGTAAATTCAGGCTGCCTGTCTGCTCTTAAATCTTCATCTCTAAAGCATTTTGCTACCTGAAAATATCTATCACATCCTGAACACATAAGAAGCTGTTTTAATACCTGTGGTGACTGAGGAAGTGCATAAAATGTTCCCGGATGAACACGGCTAGGCACTAAGTAATCTCTCGCACCTTCTGGTGTACTTCTGTTAAGAATAGGTGTCTCAATTTCAAGAAATCCTTCATTTGCCATAAACTTTCTAACAAATGTTGTTACATCTGATCTTAACTTAAGATTTTTCTGTAAATGAGGTTTTCTTAAATCAAGATATCTATATTTAAGTCTTAATTCATCTTTTGTATTTGCATCATCATCTACCGGAATTGGGGGTGTCTCTGATTCAGATAAAATTCTTAAACTTGTAACATTTATTTCAATATCACCTGTTTCCATAGATTCATTAACTGAACCTGCTCTCTTATTTACAGTTCCTACAGCAGCAATTACGAATTCGTTTCTTAATTTTCCTGCTTTTTCAAATACTTCTTTGTCATTATCATCAAATACAAGCTGAAGAAGACCTGAACGGTCTCTTAAATCTACGAAAATAAGACTTCCTAAATTTCTTTTCTTCTGAACCCAGCCCATAACTGTAACTGTTTCACCAATATTTTTGTTTGATACTTCTGTACATCTGTGACTTCTATGAAGTCCCTGCATTGATTCTGCCATGACTCTCCTCCTATTTTTCTTTATGCTAAAGGATTTTTATAAAATTCTTTGAATTCATTATATCCCTGTTCTTCTAACTGACTCTTCTGGAATTTTTTGTTCTTATTCATTCTTGCAACAAGAACCTGATTTCCTGTTTTTCTTTCTTCCTGTGCTTTAGCGATTACTTCACATAATCTTTCACCATTAACACCTTTTTCTATTAAATAAGCTACCTTCTTATTCTCTGTTGGAACTTTAAATCCCTGTTCCATTAACAATAAAACGATTCTTTCAAATCCAATAGAAAATCCACACGCAGGAACATCTCTTCCTGTAAAATTACCAACCATCTTATCGTAACGTCCACCGCCACCGCAGCTTCCGCCAAATTCAGGGATTGCAATTTCAAATATTGTTCCTGTATAATATGACATTCCTCTAACCAATGTTGGATCAAATACTATTTCAAATTCTGAAGCTTTAGTAGCTCTTACACTATCAATAATTTCTTCCATCCACTGCTTTACGTCATCGTCCATAAATCCGTCTAATTTTTCTGCTAAATAAGTAACCGGATTTTCTTTGTTTTCAATTTCTTTGAATAAATTTGTGTATTTTTCTACTGATTCTTCATCAAAATCATACTTAATAAGTTCTTCTTTTACACCTTCAAGTCCAATCTTATCCATCTTATCAAGAATGATAAATACACTATCATAACTTTCTTCCGGGAATCCACTATATGCAGCCATTGCCTTTAAGATTCTTCTTTCGTTAATACGAATCTGGAAATTCTTAAATCCAAGTTTACCAAGTGTTGTTGTTGTTGCAAGAATAAGTTCGATTTCTGCAAGATTACTTGGTTCACCTAATATATCAATATCGCACTGCATAAACTGACGATATCTTCCTCTCTGTGGTCTGTCAGCTCTCCATACATTGCCCATCTGGAGTGCCTTAAATGGTGAAGGAAGATTATTTGCATTATTTGAATAAAATCTAACAAGAGGTACTGTCAAATCATATCTTAAACCATTATCTACAACATCCATTTCTGTCTGTGCTGTTTCAAGATTTAATTTTTCTCCTCTTTTTAAAATCTTAAAAATTAACTTTTCATTTTCTCCACCCTGCTTGTTACTTAAGTTAGCAATATTTTCAACACAAGGTGTTTCTATCTGAGTAAATCCAAAAGCACTATATGTTTCTTTAATTACGTCCATTACGTAGTTTCTTATCTTCATTTCCTCCGGAAGAATTTCTTTCATTCCGGTAACCGGTTTTTTACTTAAGGCCATCTTATTTCTCCTCTATTTAACACTGATTTAACTATAAAATTTTACACTCTTTTTGTGAAATACTCAACCTTTTATTTATAATTTGTCAAAGTATTCTTTTTTTCTAGCAATCATTTCATCAATTCTATCAATATATTGGTCTACATTCTTTACATTATCTATTCTTTTTGCACTTAATCTGTCTTCTGACATAATTTTCGTTGTGCCGCCCGCTCCAAGTGCAAAAACATCCTGTCTGTCTCCCATCATCAAAATATTATACAGGCATTCTTTGCCATAAACTGAATATCCGACATTTTCCTGATTTCCAGCCATATTCTTTTGTCTATATAAATAATACGGTTTCATATTCATTTCTTTTGAGTAATCCATTGTAATATTCATTAATTTAGAATTATTTTCATAAGTATAATCCTGATATTTTTCTTTTTCAGTATTAAGTCTGGCTGCTCTTTTTACTGCTAATGAATGTACTGTAAGACTTTCCGGATTAAGTTTTTTCGTCTCCTCCATTGAATGTCTAACCATATCTACCGTCTCATTAGGAAGTCCTATTATAAAGTCCATATTTATATTGTCAAAGCCTTTTTTTCTTGCAAGATTAAAGGCTTTAATAACCTGCTCTACAGTATGTCTTCTTCCAATTATATCTAAAGTTTCCTGATTCATTGTTTGTGGGTTAATTGATATTCTTGATACATTATGTTTTTTTAACGTATCTAGTTTATCTGATGTAATACTATCAGGTCGTCCCGCTTCAACCGTAAACTCCTTAACAGTTGAAAAATCAAAATTATCTTTTAATGCTGTAATTAATTTATCAAGCTGATAAGGCTCTAGTGTTGTGGGTGTTCCCCCACCAATATAAACACTATTAAGTTCCCTGTCTTTTAATCTGCTTCCTACATATTCTATTTCTTTTATCAATGCATCAACATATGTATCTGTTTTATCTTTGTAAAATGAAACAGGATATGATGTAAACGAGCAATAAAGACATCTTGTTGGGCAAAATGGAATACCAATATAAAGGCTATAACCCTGTTTATAATTTATATCCTTTAAAATTTCATGTTCTCTTTTTGCAATATACATTGCCAAATCTAATTTTTCATCAGAAATCATATACGTTTCTTTCATATATCTTCTGATTTCTTCTTCTTTTTTTCCTTCTTCATAAAGAAGCTCCGGTATTTTTGCAGGTCTTATTCCCGTCAAATCTCCCCACGGCAATTCTTTTCCTGTATCAATTTGCATTCCACGATATAAAAGCTTTTTAAGAATATTCTTTGTCTCTTTTCTATTTGAAAAGTCGCATTTTTCATATCCTTCAAAAAGCTTTTTATCATTATCATATAGTTCAAATCTTATTTCATTTTCAAAATAAACCTTAACAATCCTATAAGAATTATCTACAACCTGGTTTACTTTAAAATCATGTTCTGAATAAAAGGCTTTAACTAATGACTGCACATCATATGCAAACTGTTCAGGCATAATCTGTATATCTATCATCTGTAAAATCCTTTTTCAAATTCAATTTTTGTACTATCCATATGTCCCGGTAAAACAACAGTTTCGTCAGGAAGTACTAATAATTTTGTTTTAATGGAATTAATAATCTGGCTATCACTTCCACCCGGAAAATCCGTTCTTCCACGGCTTGCCTGAAATAATGTATCTCCGCTAAATAACAAGCCATGATTTGGCAAATAATAACAGCAGCTTCCCTCTGTATGACCGGGTGTTAATATCATATTCATCAAAATTCCTGCTATTTCAATTTCCTGTCCATCTTTTAAATAAACATCTGGAGTAACTGTAAATGGTTCTCCGAAATAACTTGTAAGATTTTTTGTAGTATCTGTTATTGTGTCCTTTTCTGCCTCAGAAGCATATACTGTTAAATCATATCTTTCTTTAAGCTTGTCTACTGCTCCGATATGGTCAAAATGACCATGTGTAAGAATGATTGCAACCACTTTCATATCCATTGAATTAATATAATTTGTTATTTTAACAAAATCATCACCCGGGTCCACAATGAATCCTTCTTTTGTATCCTTGTTGCAGCATACATAACAATTTGTATAGCAACTGCTAACTGTCAAACATTTTATTTCTAACTCTGCCATTTAACTTCTCCCATTTTTATTACATCAGCCTGTAGTTCTTTCAATATCAATGATGCTGTCAATTGTTCTTATTTTTGCAATAAGTTCTCTTAATTCATCTGTTCCCTGAATCTGGAAAGTCATTGATATTGTAGCAACTCCTGACTTGCTTGTTCTACTGTTTATGCTTAAAACATCAATTTTTCTTTCAGTAAATACTTTTGATAAATCTGCTAAAATACCAATTCTGTTATTAGCATAAATAGTAATTTCAGAATTATATTTTCCTGTCTGTTTTGTTTCATCTTCAGCCCAGCTTGCTTCAATCAATCTGCCTCTTTCTATATCAGGCAAATTAATGATGTTCGTACAATCTGTTCTATGTATCGATAATCCTCGACCTCTCGTAACAAATCCAACAATTTCGTCACCCGGAACCGGACTACAACATTTAGAAAATCTTGCAGCCACATCATTCATTCCTTCAACAATAACTCCACTCTTTGAAGTAGTTTTTCTGATTCCATTGTTCTTATTGTCATCAACTGAATCTAATACATCTTTATCGCTTACAATCGTCTTATGAACTTTGTTATATTCATCAAGAAGTTTATTTACAATCTGTCCTTCTTTTAATCCACCATGACCTACAGATGCAACTACTGAATCCCAGTCCTTAAATCCGTATTTCAAACGAACCTTATCAGTAAATTCAGGTTTCATAATATCTGATAAAACAATTGCTTTTGCTTTACAGTATTTATCTATTAAATCTTTACCTTTAATAATATTTTCTTCTTTATTCTGTTGCTTAAACCATTGATTAATTTTGTTCTTAGCCTGTGTACTTTTTACAATTTTCAACCAATCCATACTTGGGCCTGTTGAGTTATTAGATGTAACAATTTCTACACGGTCACCATTTTGAATCTTATAATCAATGTTTACCATTTTTCCATTTGCTCTTGCCCCTACCATCTTATTACCTACTGCGCTATGAATGCTGTAAGCAAAGTCTATAGGTGTTGAGCCTGCCGGAAGATTTTTAACATCGCCGTTAGGTGTAAAACAGTAAACGCTGTCAGAAAACATATTTAAATCATCTTTTAAGAGGCTTAAGAATTCTCTGTTATCAGACAAATCTCTCTGCCATTCAAGGATCTGTCTTAACCAGCTGATTTTCTGTTCTTCATTATATTCACCTGTAATATTTTCTTTATATTTCCAGTGTGCTGCGATACCATATTCAGCAGTTCTATGCATGTCATAAGTACGAATCTGTATTTCAAAAGGCTGTCCATTTGGTCCGATAAGCGTTGTATGTAATGACTGATACATATTCGGCTTTGGCATGGCAATATAATCCTTAAATCTTCCCGGTACAGGAGTATACTTTTCATGAATTACACCTAATGCACCATAACATTCCATTACTGTGTCAACAATAATTCGTACCGCAAATACATCGTAAATCTGATCAAGTGTTTTTTGCTGGTTTACCATCTTTTTATAAATACTAAAATAATGCTTTACCCTTCCACCGATTGTTGCCTTAATTCCTGCTTTTTCAATATATGTTTTGACCTGGGCAATCAAATCATTCATAAAATCTTCTCTATGCTCAAGTCTTTCATGTACGCCATCAACTATCTCACGATATTTTTCCGGTTCCAAATATCTTAAAGCCAGGTCATCAAGTTCAATTTTAATTTTAGAAATACCAAGTCTATCCGCTATTGGAGAATAAATATCCATAGTTTCTCTTGATTTTTCTTTTTGTTTTTCAGGCTTCATATACTGTAATGTTCTCATATTATGAAGTCTGTCTGCTAATTTTATCAAAATTACCCTGATATCTTTTGCCATAGCAAGAAACATCTTACGTAAATTTTCTGCCTGTTCTTCAACCTTATCAACATCATAGTCTAATTTTGTAATCTTTGTAACACCATCAACAAGATCTGCTACTTCTTCACTAAATTCCTTAGTAATCTGCTCTTTTGTAACACTTGTATCTTCCATAACATCGTGTAACAAACCTGCAACTATTGATTCTTTATCAAGCTCTAAATCTGCTAATATAATTGCAGTACAAAGAGGGTGAATAATATAAGGTTCACCTGATTTTCTTTTCTGCTCTTTATGAGCTTCTCTTGCCATATTATATGCTTTTTCAATTATTTTCAAATCACCTGCTGAAGGATGATATTTTTTTATTTTTTCAACTAGTCTTTCGTAAAGTTCCTCAGGCGTTGTATGTTCTTCTTCTTTGGGAATCACACCATGATTTTCAATTTTTAATTCATTCATCTTTATGTCGTCGCTCATATATTTTCCCTTTCTTCATACAAATTTTACTATAGCAAAGGATGTAATAATCATAATTGTGTGACAACTTGATCATCTTTCGTAAATATCTATTTATTTTCCATCAAATTTAACTATAGATTCTACTCTATATCCTTCTAACACGTCTCTACCTTTAAGATCCACTAATTCTGTAAGGAATACACACGCTACAACTTCTCCACCTAATCTTTCAATTAACTTTATTGCAGCTTCTACAGTTCCTCCTGTTGCAATAAGATCATCAACAATAACGACCTTCTGTCCTTTTTTAATTGCGTCAGTATGAATTTCTATTTCAGCTGTTCCATATTCAAGACTATACTCTTCACTAATTGTTTCACATGGAAGTTTTCCCTTTTTTCTAATTGGCACAAATGGTTTTCCCATATTATATGCTATAGGTGTTCCAAACATAAATCCTCTTGACTCTAATCCCGCAATCACATCAAAATCTAAATCCTTAATTGTATCTTCCATTGAATCTATTGCAAGCTTAAATCCATCAGGATCCTGCATTACTGTTGTAATATCTCTAAAAATAATTCCCGGTTCAGGAAAATCCGGTATACTTCTTATGTAATCTTCTACTTTACGCATATTTATCCTCCAATATTATAATAACTAATTTTATTTCTATTTTTCATTTTTTTCAATACTCTCATTCCCTATATTATGCCTTATTTTGATATTTTTCTCAATTATAACAATTAAAAACTTATATTTTTAACTAAATCTGTTTATAACAAGTTGTAATTGTGTATTTCCATTGTATTCATTTATGTTTGGATAAAATACAGCCATTATTGTTATATTATTATCCATTCCACGCAAAGCCTTTTTAACCTCTTCATTTCCAAATTTATTTGTTACAAATTCCATAAATTCACTTGTTCTTGAGAATATTATTCCCGGGATTTCATAATTATTTTCATCCCTTAAACTTAGTTTTATAACATTCCCTTCTTTGCCTAAGATTTTCAAATTTTTCACTTTAAGATTTTTTTCAGCAAAACACGGCTTTTCGTTTCCTTTTCCAAAAGGCTTTAACTTTTCTAATTCGTTTACAAATTCTTTAGTTATATAAGGAATTGGTAGTTGCATATCAATCCATACTTTTGAACACAAGTCGTCATCCGTAAGAGTTGTAAGTTGATTTAACTTTTCTCTTAATATATCAACATTTTCCAGTGGTAAAGAAAGTCCGGCAGCCAATTTATGACCACCAAATTTCGTAAACAATTCCTTTATCCTACTTAGTTCCTTATACATATCATATTCTTCTATCGAACGACCTGAGCCTTTAACCTCAGTCGCCGTTTTAGTAAGCACGAAACATGGCTTATTATATTTTTCCCTAATTCTTCCTGCTATTATTCCTGCTATACTTTCATGACAGTCTTTCAAATAAATAACAAGTACTTTATCTTCTTTATAATTTTCAGCCTGTTCTATAGCTTTCTTTGTTCCCTCTTCAGTTAAATTTTTTCTTTCGTCATTTAATTCAACCAATTCTGTGGCTATGTCTTTTGCTTTATCCTGATTTTTTTCTCTTAACAAAGCAACTGCCTTTCGTGCTGTATCAAGTCGTCCACTTGCATTTAAACACGGTCCGATTACAAATCCTATATGGTACGAATCAATTATATTTTTATTTAATTTGCAAGCATCTATAAGTGCATTTAATCCTATATTTTTTGATTTTCTAAGTAAATCCAGACCATATTTTACAATTATTCTATTTTCATTCTGTAATTCAACCACATCTCCAATAGTTGCTATTGCAACATATTCAAGCAAATAATTTGTTGAACTCATTTCCCTGCCCATTGAATTTATAATTGCTGTAATCAGCTTATAAGCCACTGTCGCTCCACAAATTTCTTTAAATGGATATTCACAATCTGCCTGTTTTGGATTAACAACTGCGTCTGCATTTGGAACAATATATTCCTTAGTGCCGTCTTTCTCTTCAAACGGTACTTCATGATGGTCTGTTATAACTATGGTCATTCCAAGTGATTTTGCATATTCAACCTGCTCATATGCTGCAATTCCATTATCACAAGTTAAAATTGTATCTACTCCATCATCATACGCTTTTTTTATTAAATCTTTGTTAATTCCATATCCGTCTTCAATTCTATGTGGTACAACAATATCGACATTTGCCCCCAGTTTTTCTAATGAATCAAGCAAAATATATCCTGAGCAAATACCATCAATGTCATAATCGCATATTATTCTTATTTTATTTTGCTGGCTTATCTTAATTTTTATTATTTCAACAGCCTTTTCCATATCTTTTAGCAGCCATGGAGAATTGAGTTCATTTATATCGCCATATAAATACTCTTTAATATCTTTGTCTTCTATTATATCCTTATTTCTTATAATTCTTGCCAACATTGGACTAATATTATATTTTTTTGCAATTTGATTAAAATCTGCTTTTTTTGCAAATACAATCCATTTTTCCATATTTGAACCTCAGGTTTAAAATTTCGCTTCTTCTCAGTGATTATACATTCGCCAGTTCTATACCCTCTCTATTTGTGTTATGCACATGGCTTCGCCGTGTATAACACTTCGAATTCGCTTCGCTTCTTCTCAGTGATTATACATTCTCTATTTGTGTTATGCACAGGGCTTCGCCATGTATAACACTTCGAATCCGCTTCGCTTCTTCTCAGTGATTATACATTCGCCAAATACTTTCATGTTTCTTTGCAAGCAAAAAAATGAAAGTATTTGGCTCATTGTGCATAACACAAAATGAACGGCACCTTTTACAGCCCCGTTCATTTTATTATAAAGTATATTTTATGTGTTTTTTAGTTAGCTTTTTTCTTTCCAAATTTCTTAGTAAGAACAAACCAAACAGCACCTGTTATACATACTGATGAGTAAGCACCACATACTAAACCTACCATTAATGGTAATGTAAACTCTTTGATTGATGTAACACCCATGATAAATATCATAAATACCATGATAAATGTTGTTACGTTTGAGTAAATTGTTCTTGTAAGTGTCTGTGTGATACTTAAGTCAACTAATTCTTCTAAGTCATCTCCACGCTTCATTGATGCCTTATTTTCTCTAATTCTATCGAAAATAACAATTGTAGCATTAATAGAGTAACCTACAATTGTAAGAAGACATGCAATAAATGTTGTTCCTACTGCTACTCTTGATACTGCATAGAATCCAATAACAACAAGTACGTCATGAATTAATGCAATTACAGCTGCTGAAGCAAACTTAATATCCTTAAATCTAATCCAAATGTAAATTAACATACAAATTGTAGCAATGATTGTTGCCCATACAGCATCACTTCTCATTTCTTTACTTACTGTTGCAGAAATCATAGTGTTCTGGAAATTATCCTTGCTGTCTACGGCACCAAATTTTTCAATTAATAATTTTTCAAATGCATCAAATTCATCGCCTTCAAGTTTCTTTGTCTTAATAACGAATTTATTTGAACCAGTTTCTTTCTGTCCCTGAATATCAGATGTTCCTAATGTATCTACAAGTGCAGGTTTAATTTCATCATTAAACTGATCCATTGTATATTCTTTATCAAAGTCAACTGTTACTGAGCTACCACCCTTAAATTCAACGCTTAAGAAGAATGGGTCTTTTCCGGCTGCTGAGTATCCAATCATTGTTGCGAATCCACCAATGATTACAATTATTGAAAGTGCAAAGAATACAACTCTCTTCTTTAAGAAATGAATTGCCTTTCTTGTCTTTTCTTTTCCGTAGAACTTTTCGCCTTGGAATCCTAAATAGTAAAGAATCCATACAAACCACTTAGATACAAATAATGATGTAAATAACTGGAATACAATACTGATAGCTAAAGTCTGAGCAAATCCCTGTACTGTACCTGAACCTCTCCATAAAAGAACTAAAGCTGCGATAAGTGTTGTAATATTTCCATCTACAATAGCTGATTTAGCTTTATCGAAACCAATTGTAATTGCACTCTTAACTGTCTTTCCTGCTGCAATTTCTTCTCTGATTCTGGCATTAATAATAACGTTAGCATCTACTGCCATACCAATACCAAGAATAATACCTGCAATACCAGGTAATGATAATGTTAAGTCAAAAGCGTTTAATGTAAGCATTTCTAACTCAACGAAAACTACCAATGCTAAACTTGCTGCAACACCGGCAATTCTGTAAACTAATAATAAGAATAAAATAATTATTATAAATCCAATGATACCAGCCTTAATTGACTTGCTTAATGCATCAGAACCAAGCTGAGCGCTCACAACTTTGTGGCTGATTTCATCCAATGATAAATTCAAAGTACCAATTCTGATATTTGAAGCAAGATTATTAGCTTCATCCATGTCTGCCATACCATCAATCTGTGCCTGTCCACCACTGATTGCTGACTGAACAGTTGGGTTACTGATTACTTCATTATCATAAATAATGTATGTAGACTGACCAACATACTGTGATGTCATGTTATAGAACTTTGTTGATCCTTCGTCTGTAAATGTTAATGAAACTACTGCTTCGGATTTTTTAGTTTTGCTGTCAGATGACTGCTGTCCCTGAGCATCTGCAATGTCATCACCTGTTAACCAAATCTGATAGTATCCTGCATAATTTCCATCAGTAAGCTGAACATACTTCTTATTTCCGTTTTCATCTGTTTCTGCTAACTGTTCTTCTGTTAAATCTGTAGAACTCTTTGTACAGAAATATAATGAACCCGGTTTACCTAAACGTTCAACTACTTCATCAGCATCATTTGCGCCAGGGATATCAACAGTAATTCTGTCATCCCCTTCTTTGTATGCTGTGGCTTCAGTACTAAACTGGTTAACTCTCTGTTGCATCTTGTAAACTGTATCAGATAAATCTGTTGCATCCCACTTTGGATTGTCATCAGATACCTGATATGTAACACTTACACCACCCTTAAGGTCAAGTCCCTGTGTGATGTTTGCCGCTTTACCACTATCCTTGTAAGCTCCGAGCCATTTCCAATTTGGAAGACCAAATAAGACAATGCCTCCAAGACACGCGATAATTACAAGAGATAAGATGGCATAAACGATTCCTCTTGTCTTGTTCATTTTCTTCATTTTATAAAACCTCTTTCTTATTCATCAGCTAACGCTGCTTTTATCATTATAGAGCATTCCACTCTTTTTCTTTGCATTTCACATCCAATGTCATATGCATCATTAATTGTGCCATGGAAATTGTAAGAATTAGCTGCACAACCACCACTGCAATAAAACTTAGCAAAACAATTCTTGCATTTTTCTTTAGAATATACATTGCAATTGCCAAATTCTTTTACAATCTCAGGTTTTGTAATTCCTTCATCTACATTTCCCATAAGGAAATCTTCATTTCCAACAAATTGGTGACATGGATAGAAATCACCCCATGGCGTTACTGCCAGATATTCTGTTCCTGAACCACATCCTGACAATCTCTTATAAACACAAGGTCCCTGTGTCAAATCAATCATAAAGTGGAAGAAATTAAATCCATTTCCTTTCTTGTATCGATCAATGTATTCAAGGGCTAACTTGTCATATTCCTCCATAATCTGTGGAAGATCCTGTTCTCTAATCGAGTATGGGTCTTCTTCCGGTCCGACTACAGGTTCTATTGACATCTGCTTAAATCCTAAATCAGCAAAATGCTTAACATCTTCTGAAAAATCTAAATTATTTCTTGTAAATGTTCCTCTGATATAGTAATTTGTCTGATTTCTGCTTTCTGCTAGTTTCTGAAATTTAGGCACTATCAAATCATAACTGCCTTTTCCTGTTCTAAACGGACGCATTCTGTCGTTTACTTCTTTTCTTCCGTCAAGACTTAATACAACATTAGACATTTCTTTATTTACGAATTCCATTACCTCATCGTTTAACAGAACTCCGTTTGTTGTAAGAGTAAATCTAAATTTCTTGTTATTTGGTTTTTCTAATGAACGACCATACGCAACTAACTGCTTAACTACATCCCAGTTCATCAATGGCTCTCCGCCAAAAAAGTCAACTTCAAGATTAACTCTGTTACCTGAATTAGCAACAAGGAAATCTAAAGCTTTCTTTCCAACTTCAAAACTCATTAATGCTCTTCTTCCATGATATTCACCTTCTTCTGCAAAACAATATTTGCAGGCAAGATTACAGTCATGTGCTATGTGAAGGCATAATGCCTTTACAACTGTCTGTCTCTTTTCTTTAAATTTCTCCACAAATGGTTCGTAAATATCTTCAGTAAACAGCTGTCCATCTTCAACGAGTTCCTTTACTTCTGAAATACATTCTCTTATTTCATCCTCATTATATGATGATTTTAATTTAGAAATTATTTCATCAGCAGAATTCTCCTCATATAATGAAATAACATCGTATGTAATGTCGTCCACAACATAAACTGCTCCACTTTCTACATCTAATACGATATTATAACCATTACTTTTATACTGGTGAATCACTGTATTTTCTCCTCTCCATTTAATGGTATGTCATAATTTTTAAAGTTTATGCATTAACGCACTATAACAGAGTCGACAAACGTCGGCTCTGTTATAGACATACTTCATTATAAAATTATTTATTTTCGCAAGTCTGATTTCCTACTGTACAGCTAGTCTTGCATGCTGACTGACATGATGTCTGACATTCGCCACATCCACCTTTTTTCATTGTTTCCTTTAATGTTTTTGATGTTAATGTCTTAATATGTTTCATGATATTCCTCCAGTTTATTTATTTTTGTACAATTCAAAAAATATTATAACACATGAATATATTTTTTCAAACTATTTTTTACTATACAGTTAAAACGTTTTTTCATATTGTTTTTCCTACATCACCCTGCCATTCCTCCAAGCATTCCACCTGCTAATGAAGTTATTAAAGCTGGTACCATTTTCACCACACTAGACTCTCCATTATGTGCTATTGCAAATGCCACAATCATTATCATTCCTATATAAATTCCACCTGTCAGCGCTCCCCATAAAAACTTCCTTTTGTTTTTTACTTTTCCTATAATCATCCCACCAATAAATGTAACTATCCCATATACTACCATTACTATTACTTTGTACCCAAAATCACTTACTTTTAATTTATATGTAATAAACGAAGCCAGCAATATAACAACTGCCGTAAGTACTAATTGTGCAAAAATCACCTTAATTATTGATAAAACTGTTTCTTTCATTCCTTTTTCCAATTTTGCTTTTTACAATTCTATTTCATTATTTATAAAATATGACTATTTGGAATACTTTTTTATTTAAAAAGGAAAATATGCGCCATTCTTGACATCAAGTTTAGTATTTTGTACAATATCCTAAATGTACGCATAGAATTATGTACATAAATATTTATTTAATTAAGGAGTGATATTGTGGGACCCAGTGACATAGCTATGCTATGTGTATTATTAGTTTTAATTTTACTATCTGCATTTTTTTCATCTGCAGAAACGGCTTTAACAACAGTTAATAAGATGCGTATTCGTATGTTAGTTGATGATGGCAATAAACGTGCCCTTATCCTTGATAAAGTAATAAAGCATCAGTCAAAAATGCTTAGCACCGTTTTAATAGGAAACAACATAGTAAATATAGGTGCCTCTGCTATTTCCACTTTATTTGTACAAAATGTATTTGGAAATATATATGTAAGTATCGGCACGTTCGTTCTTACTTTTGTTGTATTGATTTTTGGTGAAATAATTCCAAAGACAGTTGCCGGTATTCATTCAGAAAATGTAGCACTTTCATACGCAAGAGTTATTTCAATTCTTATGTTTGTTTTAACTCCTATCATTTTTATAATTGATAATTTTTCAAAATTAATTTTAATGATATTACGTGTTGATACGTCATCAAAATCTTCTCATTTTACAGAAGATGAATTAAGAACAATTATGGATGTAAGTCAGGAAGAAGGAATCATCGAGTCCGAAGAATTAGACATGATTAACAATGTGTTTGATTTTGGTGACGCAAGAGCTAAAGACATCATGGTTCCAAAGGTTGACATATCAATGATAAGTACTACTACAACTTACGATGAATTGTTAGATTTAGTTAAACGTGATAAATTTACACGAATTCCTGTTTATAAAGACAGCACTGACAACATAATAGGTGTTATAAATATCAAAGATATGGTTATTAATCATGTCACAAAAGATAATTTCAAACTTGAAGAATTAATGCGTGAGCCTTATTATACTTACGCACAAAAAGAACTTAACAATCTTCTTATTGAAATGCGTGATAACGACACAAGTCTATGTATTGTCCTTGATGAATATGGTTTAGCTGAAGGGTTGATTACACTTGAAGATATTATCGAAGAGATTGTTGGTGAAATACGAGACGAATTTGATGAAGACGAAAAACGTGTCATTAGAAAAATAAATGAAAATCAATATATCGTTGAAGGTTCTATCAACCTTGATGATTTAAACGATCAATTAGGGTTAGATATTGATTCTGAGCATTACGAGTCAATTGGCGGGCTCATAATCGAAAACCTTGAGCGTCTTCCTGATATTGGCGACAGTGTTACTATTGGTAACTGCACATTAAAAGTAGAAAAAATGGATGATAAACGTATCGACTCTGTTCGAATTACAATACATCCTATAAAGAAAGATAACCCTGATGAACAGGAGCAATAAAAAAGTGCCGGGATTTAATCTCCCGGCATTTTCTATTCTATATAATTCCCTTTAAGAGTGTTTCAAAATCTTTAGCCACTTTAGAAGCTACTTCTTTAACCTCTTCATCATTTAATTCCTTATCTGACAAGCCTGCTGCTTTATTTGTTATGCAACTTATACCACACACTTTTATTTGAAGGTAATTTGCAACCATTGCTTCAACTGCTGTACTCATTCCAACTGCATCTGCTCCAAGCTTTTTATACATTTGTATTTCTGCAGGAGTTTCATAATTAGGTCCGGTAGTCTGCAAATAAACACCTTCTTTTAATTCAATATTCTCTCTATCCGCTACGCTTCTAATTACCTGTTGCAATTTTTTATTATATACGCATGACATATCAGGAAATCTTAGGCCAAATCTTTCATCATTTTTTCCAATTAAAGGTGACGGAACAAATGAAGTAATGTGATCTGTAATCATCATAAGATTTCCTACTTCAAAGTTGTCTCCTATACCGCCTGCAGCATTTGTAAGTATTATTTTTTTAGTTCCCATTAATTTCATAAAATATATTGGAGTCACTACTTCTTTCATGCTATATCCTTCATAATAATGAATTCTTCCCTCCATTACTATTACCGCCTTATTATTTATATAGCCAAAAAGCATCCTTCCCTTATGTCCTGTATTTGTCGTTATAGGGAAACCTTCTATCTCACTATACTTAATGCTCTTTACATCTTCTATATTATTAGCGAACCCACCTAATCCTGAGCCTAAAATTATGGCTGTTATTTCTTCATTTTTGCAAAATTCTTTTAATGATAGTTTTTCTTTTACCTGTGTACACATTTTTTCTATTGTTTCATAAAATAATTCCATAATATACACCATCCTTCTAAATTAAATAACTACTAAATTATCTCAATCACTATTTTTATCAATTACATCTATTATAAAGACTCAAATTCATTTTTATATTTAAAGGAAATCAGATTTAATTATATCACATTTTCGTTTTTTCACGAACTTTTCCACTAGTTTTTTTTTACTTTAAAATCTTTTCTATTTTTCTGTATATTTTTGCACTTTTTTACTTGAATATTTTGTCTTATTACATTATCATATTGTGTAGAAAAAAATTGGATAAGGAGGAACTTATGCGACATTTAATTAGTCCTCTGGATTTTTCTGTAGAAGAGCTTGACGATTTACTTGATCTTGCATCTGACATTGAAAAGAACCCAGACAAATATAAAGAAGCCTGCAAAGGTAAAAAAATCGCAACTTTATTCTATGAACCAAGTACAAGAACACGTCTTAGTTTTGAGGCTGCCATGATTAACTTAGGTGGCAGTGTTTTAGGATTTTCTTCAGCTGATTCAAGTTCAGCCTCCAAAGGAGAAAGTGTTTCTGATACTATTCGAATTATTTCATGTTACGCTGATATTTGTGCAATGCGTCATCCTAAAGAAGGTGCTCCTTTAGTTGCAGCATCTAAATCATCTATTCCCGTAATCAACGCAGGTGATGGCGGACATCAGCATCCAACTCAGACTCTCACAGATTTAATGACAATAAGATCCTTAAAAGGACGTTTAAACAATCTCACAATCGGTCTTTGTGGTGACTTAAAATTCGGACGAACAGTTCATTCACTTATAAATGCACTTTTAAGATATGAAAATATATCATTTGTTCTTATCTCACCACCGGAATTACGAGTTCCAGAATATATAAGAGAAAACTTAACAAAAGCCGGTGCACCTTTTAAAGAAGTGACAAAACTTGAAGATGTTATGAGTGACTTAGATATTTTATACATGACACGTGTACAAAAGGAACGTTTCTTTAACGAAGAAGACTATATTAGAATGAAAGACAGTTATATTTTAGATAAAAGAAAAATGGAACTTGCAAAAGATGATATGCTCGTACTTCATCCACTTCCTCGTGTAAATGAAATATCTGTTGAGGTAGATGACGACCCACGTGCTGTATATTTTAAGCAGGTTCAATACGGAGTTTACGTTCGTATGGCTCTTATTCTCACACTTTTGGAGGTGAAAATATGATAAATGTAGACCAGATTAACAACGGATTTGTATTAGACCACATTCAGGCAGGTCGTGCAATGGCAATTTACAAATACCTTGGATTAGACAAATTAGATTATCAGGTTGCCATTATAAAAAATGCACGTAGTGCTGTTATGGGCAAAAAAGATATAATTAAAGTCGAAGGACCTTTAGACATTGTTGATTTTGATGTTTTAGGATTTATCGACCACAATATAACAGTAAATATTATAAAAGACGGTGTTTTAACAGATAAAAAAGAATTACATTTACCTGATTCAATCACAAATGTTCTTCACTGTAAAAACCCTCGTTGCATTACTTCTATCGAGCAGGAATTAAAACACATATTTATATTAACTGATAAAGAAAAAGGATTATACAGTTGTAAATACTGTGAAGAAAAACAGGGAATTCTTTGGGAAAAATTATAATCTATGCAAATTAAAAAATCAGCCGGGTTGGCTGATTTTTTTTATATTAATGAGTAGGACTGTAAGCCGGGTTATGTCATGAATGGTCATCTATCTAGACATATTGTTGCCAATATGTTCAAGCGACCTACCCGAAAGCAAGCGGGCCACTTTATGCTTTCTGTTCAGTCTTGCTTCGAATGGGGTTTACAATGCCCTTTCTGTTACCAAAAAGGCGGTAGTCTCTTACACTGCCCTTTCACCCTTACCGGAGAATATCCGGCGGTCTGCTCTCTGTTGCACTTTCCTGGGAGTCACCTCCACCGGCCGTTAGCCGGCATCCTGCCCTATGAAGCCCGGACTTTCCTCGTCTGCGTCCTTTCGGCAATAGCATCCGCGACCATTTATCCTACTCACAAATAACTACAATATCATAAATCATACTTTAAAGCAACTTCCACCTGTAAATTCCCTAAGCAAAGAATTGTTTGGAACATTCTCATTTGAAGTTCCAACAACATAATCTAAAAACTTAAGAAGTCTTTTTGCTTCTAAATATTCTTCTGCATCTTTTGGCACACTAAACAATGCCGGTTCAGCATACTGCTTAAGTACCGCAAGTTCATAAACTAACGCTGAATTAAATATCGCATCTGCACATTCCTGATATGGGAAAATATTATTTTCCTCTCCTCTTCTTACGCGGTGCCACATTTCTATAGTTGCTGCAGCAGATGTGCCTCTTGTTCTTGCATCCCTTACAATTCTTCTTATAAGACGTAAATCCGTTGTAGGAATTCTATTATGTTCATCTACATTAAGTGGTGTAAGTGCACTTACATAAATTTTAAATTTAGATTCATTTGGCAATGAATATGACATCTTATCATTAAGGCAATGAATTCCTTCTATAACAAGAATATCGTCATCATTAAGTTTCAAATAATCTTTGTGATACTCTCTTTTTCCTGTAACGAAATTAAATTCAGGCATTTCAACCTTTTCACCTTTTAAAAGTCGCTCCATAATCTCGTTAAACAACTTTACATCTAAAGCTTCAATCACTTCATAATCTAACTTTCCATCTTCATCTACCGGAGTATCTTCTCTATTTTTAAAGAAGTTATCAACCGGAATTGGATGTGGCTTTAATCCCTGTGCCATAAGCTGAATTGATAATCTATGTGAAAATGAAGTCTTGCCTGAGGATGAAGGACCTGCTATCATAACAAATTTAACACCCTGTCTATTCGCTATTTCTGTCGCAATGTCAGCAATTTTCTTTTCCTGCAAAGCTTCCTGAACAAGCATAATATTTCCGATTGTTCCATTTGTTATTTTGTCATTTACGGCTCCAATTGTAGGAACCCCCATCATCTCTCCCCACTGTGTAGCTTCCTTTAATACTTCAAATACCTTTTCCTGTGGTTTAAATTCAGGCACCTTATCAGGCTCTTCTTTTGTAGGCATCTGAAGCACAAAACCATTGTCATATTGTATTAATTTAAAATATTTAAGTACTCCTGTTGAATATGTCATATATCCATAATAGTAATCATCGAATCCACCCATATGATATACATTTACACGGGATGATCTTCTGTACTTAAATAAATTTTCCTTGTCATACATTCCAAGTTCTCCGAAAAGCTTAATTGCTTCATCTGTCGACAAGGATTCCTTTGTTATAAGAACATCTTTTTCAACTAAGCCTCTCATTTCAGCTTCAACACTATCAAGCAATTTCTGCGTAACTGTAACTTTTCCATAAATTCGACAAAAATATCCTTTACTTACAGAATACTGTACTGATATTTTGTCTATGTTCTCACCGTCACACACTTTGTAAAATGCTTTCATCATTAAAAATGTCATAGAACGTCTGTAACAGTCATTACCAATCTTAGTATCCGTTGTAATAAACTTAACTTCACAGTCCTCATCAACTTTCTTTGATAATTCACACAAAACTCCATCGCATTCTGCTAAAACAATATCATTTGAATACTGATTTTTAAAATCTTTAGCAATTTCATACAATGTTGTCTTACTTGTATATTCTTTTTCCATAGAACCTACTTTGACTTTAACCATTCAAACCCCTTGCCTTTCTGTTTAACTTGCGTAACCGGCGAATTTCAATGTTTCGTCCTATTACGCTGTCATTACAATCCAAAACATCTAAAATCTGTGTGTATTTTTCATATTCTTTATCAAGGAACTCCTTAAATACATCACTTTGTTTTTCAATCAAACATCTTCCATAAATTAATTCTTCCGGTGAATATTTGTTCTGTTCTCTTCCCGGAACCACCTTCATAATTGTATAATATTTGCCATTATCTTTAACCATTGTTTCATCAATAATTTTCCAATTATTCTCCATCATGTTCTTTCTAACAAAATCCTTATCAGAATGAGGTGATAAAATCATCTCTTTAAGCGTTCCGATAACCGGAGAATTTTTTATAATGTCAATCATAAGTTCTCCACCCATTCCTGCGATAACAACTGACTGAACCATGCCCGGCTCAAGTTTTTCCATTCCATTTGACTGAATTGCTTTAATCTTATCCTGCAATTCTTCCATATGGATATTTTCTGTCGCCCTATCAATTGGACCCTTATTAATATCCATTGCATATGCTTTCGGTGCGATTTTGTTCTTAGTTAAATAAATTGGAATATATCCATGATCTGTTCCTATGTCTGCCACCACATATCCCGGTGTAACCATGTCTGCAACTGCCTGTAGTCTTTTTGATAATGTCATTTGTACAACTCCTGATTTAATTTAATGTAATGTGTATTTTTCCAAGCTGTGCTTTAGCCTGAATTATATTCTGCATCTCAGAAATATCTGTTGCATTTTTTGCCCTGTCATCAAGGCTTTTCTTTTTTATAAGAATCACTGCATCATTAACTGCTTTTTCCTTTTCCTGCATAGTCAGATTTTGATTTATAAGTGGCGAATTAAACAATGCTGCCACTTTCTTATGCTCATCCTCATCTTGGAAATTGTCAATTATTTTTGCAGGATTTGCTTCATTTTCTTCCATCTGTGCCCAAAAAATGCCTGCCACTCTTTTATAAAAATCATCAGAAAAATCTGAAGGCGAAACATACTTTGCAACACATTCAAAAATATTTTTTTCTTCAATAAGCCAGGTTAACAAAATCTGCTGTGCAAGCACTACTGCCTCTTCCTTTTCTTTATTTCCTGACTTAATTGTTTCTTTTTCTTCTCTTTGTTTCTTTCCAATGTAATTAAGACCTTTCTTCTTGACAAGCTGTCTTAATCCATCTAACGGAATATTAAAAGTTCTGCATACTGATTCAAGATAGTTATTTCTTTCTATCTCATCTTCAAATTCCAAAAGCATATCTGCTACTTTATTATGAAATTCTGTCTTTTCAGATGGATCATATAAATTATATTCGTTCATAAGTGTTCCAACCTGGAATATAAAATAATTAGTAGCCTTCTCTATTCTTTCTTCATACGCTTCAGGTCCTAATGCCTTAATAAACTCATCAGGGTCTTTATAAGGCTTCATGCTTAATACTTTGATTGAAAGTCCGGCTTCTCTTAAAATAGGTATGGCTCTTAAAGCCGCTTTTATTCCCGCTCCATCGCTGTCAAATGTAAGGACAACCTCTTTTGCATATCTCTTAATAAGCGACGCATGACCTGAAGTAAATGATGTTCCAAGTGCAGCTACCGCATTATTAAATCCTGCCTGATGAAGAGATATAACATCCATATATCCCTCACAGATAAGTAAATAATCCTTTCTGCTTGTTCTTGCAATATTAAGTCCATATAAATTACGGCTTTTATCAAAAACCTTTGTTTCAGGAGAATTTAAGTATTTAGGCTTACCATCACCCATAACTCTTCCACCAAAGGCAATAACTTTATTATTTACATCCATAATAGGAAACATTACCCTGTTCCAGAATTTATCATGAACGCCCTTTTCTTCAAATGTAAATAATCCTGTTTCCTTTAAAATGTCATCCTTATATCCTTTGCTTTTCATATATTTATATAATGAATCACTGTATTTATCAGAATATCCAAGTCCAAAACCTGTAATTGTGTTATCTGACAATTCTCTTCCACGCAAATAATGATATGCCAAAGCACCTTTTTCGGATTTAAGCATATAATAATAAAATTTCGCTGCCAAAGTGTTTATTGTTAATATTTGAGATCTTTTATCTGCATTCTCCTTTTCTTCCTTTGACCTGGTAACCTGTGGCAATTCTATTCCTGCTCTGGAAGCTAACATCTGAACTGCTTCTATGAAAGAGTAGTTTTCATATTTCATTACAAATGAAATAACATTTCCTCCTTCACCACATCCGAAACAATAATACATTTGTTTTCCCGGAGAAACAGAAAAAGACGGTGATTTTTCATTATGAAATGGACAAAGTCCAAAATAATTAGCACCTTTCTTCTGTAATTTAACATATTCACTTATCACATCTACTATGTCATTTTGATTTCTTACTTCTTCTATTATTTCATCAGGATAAAACATATTGTTCCTCCACTCATATTAATAAGCATTGCCTCTCCATTTGGTTGGCGGTCATTAGTTAAAAGCATTCATTAGAAACGAACTTCGTTTATTTTGTTAATTTCTATAATTACTAACTGATATTATACAACAAAATCAGCTATGTATCAGATATTTTTTTACAACTTTTTTCATTATAACGATTAAAAATACCATTTCAAAAATTGAAATGGTATTTTTAATCGTTATAATTTTAATCAAAACAAATGCAGTCGATGGGACTTGAACCCACACTTTCTTGCGAAAACATGAACCTGAATCATGCGCGTATACCAATTCCGCCACGACTGCAAAAAGCCTCTTATTTGCTTAACTTTCTTAATTTTCATCCTATATATTACTATCATATTATGCCGGAAATAGCAAGCATTTTTACAAATAAGAGAGATGGATTATTTATCATAATTCATTTGAACTTTCCCTAATGCTAAATACATATATTTATACTCTGAATCTACTCAATAACCTTTTAATTATTCTTTATTTTTATATTCTTTGTTTCTCTTTGCCTTATGCTCTCATCATAACTGTTTATTTTATTATTTCTTATATTACAATTTGCCCATGCTAAACAATTTATTCCATAACTTTTTGCTTTTTTAATATTACAGTCTTCTATGGTGATGTTTTTATGATAAACAATTCCACCATTATCGCTATATCTATGAGTTCCAATTGCTACTATTACATTATTAAATTTACATTTTTTAATTAAAACTTTAACATTAGGGGTTTGATCGTTTTTAGCCCATATTTTCGAAAAGCCATCCGTAGAATCGTCAGGTGTGTCTATATTAATTGCCTCTCTGTTTTTATTATATCCTTCTGCATTTCTAAATGTGCAATTAAGTATTTTCACATTCTTACTTGCATCTAATTCAATAAAATGACATTCGTTCAGATTTTCAAATGTAATTCCTTTTATAGTAATATTCTGATTATGACACATTGTTACTGCAACAGACTGATATACGCTATTAGTATTAATAGTAACTTTACCTTTTCCAATCATACTTGAGTCATGTACTCCATTATATTCTTTGCTCCAATTTTTCTTATCATATTTTGCGGCAGGCACAAATTCAAATAAGGTTACTCCTGCATGGAATTTCTTAGTATGTGTATCTGTTGTTTTATTAATTACAACACCATCTTCAAATATAATTTTGACATTTGACGGAATACAAAGTGTATTTGTAATATTATATGTTCCTTTTTTTACAATTAATTTTCCTCCTCCTGACACCTCAAGTTTTTCAAGATATGAGCGGAACAAATACCAATCTCTTGTATATTTATTCACATAATCAGAACCATATGTAGAATATAAGTGTGAACCTACGTCAATCAATTTGCTTTTCTTTGATATTGTATATACTTTATTTTCTTTTTTTGCGGCCATTACATTATTTTGTGCAAATATTGTAAAAAAGCTCATCATTACAATTAACGTTACATAAATTATCTTTTTACTCATCTTCATAAAATCCTCCAATTCTCGAATCCGCTTCGCTCCTTCTCAGTGATTATACATTCGCCAAATACTTTCAGTTTTTTTTGCAAGCAAAAAACTGAAAGTATTTGGCTCATTGTGCATAACAAAAAAACACCTCTTAGGGTGTTTATCATTTAAAATAAATATACAAATTTAGTTTTATAGTTTTTCAAACTTTATTTAATATTTTATCTAATAAATATGTACCACCCCAAATATATACCTTATTTTAAGGTATAAAAAATGCGGAAGATGGGACTTGAACCCACACGACTGCAATAGCCACAAGATCCTTAGTCTTGCTCGTCTGCCAGTTCCGACACTTCCGCTTACATCTTGCTTTCGCTTGACGCAAGAAAAATATTATCACAATACGTCACGTCTGTCAACATTTTTTTAATAATTTAAATAAAAGCTACTAATCATTAAAAGATAAATCATATCCCGTATTATATATTTCATAAAAAGCTTCTCCTGCAGGAGCAAGAACTGTATCATAAGTACGGGCAACTTTTAAATTGCCTGGGACAAAAATAAAAAATTAAGTCCGCAGGCAAATCATTTCAAAAACTTCGCAGTCGATTGGTTTAAAGATGTTTAATGATATCAGGTTTAAAAGATCTAAGCCCACATAAATTTGCTCATAAACGGGCAAAAGTTCTTGGTGTCCGCCCCAATA